>SKEE01000488.1_pt1 | contig 44840 bp, 48 predicted proteins | sample 4826661 | NCBI WGS metagenome assembly SKEE01 (sample SAMN11008817, study PRJNA524170) | human gut metagenome | biome: Human fecal sample; material: Feces; isolation source: fecal sample from pouch patient p20 | host: Homo sapiens | place: Israel: Tel-Aviv | collected 2016-11-14
ATAGATAGAGGTGGTTGCAACAGACCACCTCGAATATAAATCTGGCTCCATGGTCAAGCGGTTAAGACGCGACCCTCTCAAGGTCGAATCACGAGTTCGATTCTCGTTGGAGTCATAAGCTACAAACTTTGTATTTATGCGGTTTGTAGCTTTTTTATTTTGTTTGTATTTGAATTGGTTAAAGAAAATGGTTAAAGTTTTTGAAATATTTTTTTCTCATAGTCAGATACTGCCTTGTCTGACTGTCTACGTCTTATGTGGGCATAGGTCTGTAAGAATGTCTTAGGGCTATTTCCCATGATATCAGATAACACCTTGTCAGATTCTCCGCGTTCATAGTTATTCGTTGCAAATGAGTGCCGACAGTTATATAAAGGGATCCGTGGCAGCGGTTCCGCTTCCTGGTCGTTATACTCTTTCAATGCTTTCCGAAATTGCATAGAGTAGCGATCTGGATTCACAGGACGCCCTTTTACGGTTGTAAATAAAAAGTCGTGCTGATAATCGGGGTGGTAGCTTTTAAGCTGTAATTTGACCGCCTGCTTTTGTCTCACGATATCATACAGCACACCAGGAAGATACAACGCACGGATAGAGTTTGTGTTCTTTGTATCGTCAACATTTCCCTCTTTGTCAATCGTTCGATGGACCATGATAGTATGATTCTGATTTATCAGATCATCGTCACAGAATCCGCAGACCTCGCCCGGTCTCATTCCCAGGATCAGCGATACACAGAACATAGGATAATAATGATTAGCCTTGACCACTGGACTATTTAAGAACGCTGCGACTTGTTCATCGGTCCACGTTACTTTCTTCTTGTATGGTACTTTTAGACGTTTGATCCCGATCATTGGGTTATCTGCTGCCGCTAGTGCTTTCAGCGGTTGTATGGCGAACTGGAAGATATCGGAGAGTATGTTGATACATTTATTCACTGTTTCCGGCGAATATTTTTCACTCATGGTATTAACAAGCTCTTGAATCTTCATAGGCTCGATATGGTCGATCTGTGAAGCCTGGAACACGTTCTCTATATGCCGATGGTAGAAATCTGTATAAGTCTTACAGGTGCTACGGCGGTACATATTCGGGGCAGACTTTAACCACAGATCAGCACACCGCCCAAAGGTTTTATGATCTGTAATGTTTCTGCTGCCGGATGCAATTTCTTTTAATAGCTGCGATTCATCCAGGACCGCTTCTTTTCGCTTTGCTCTCATCTTACCCACTACAGCCTTATTTGTGGTAGGGTTCCAGACATTAGCATAATAACGGACGGTCTTAGAGCCGTCTTTTTTTGTTCTTACTCTTTTTTGTATACTCATAGTATCATTCCTTTCTTTCTAAGTCGGGGCGATGGCTTTAGAATGAATAAATGATACATATTCCTTGATTTATGCTACAGAAATGCGGATAAATACGCATTTATCCAAGAAAAATGTGTTTTATTCTTGATCCTGGTTATCGTTTCCAGGGTCTTTTTTATATTTAGGATTTTCTACTATGTCAGCAGCATAGTTTATAACTTTATCTTTTCCGAGATCATTCATATTATGGAAATAATCTAATAAAATTTCGTCACCAGGTTCGGTGTTTGGTTCAAATTTTCCGTCGTTTATTTGTTTGAGAACAGTTTTGACAGCGGGACCAATTGCGTTTTTAACTGCTATATCTGTTGCAAATGTACCAGTACCCGCAAAGAGTTCGATAATATTTCTTTGTTTGTCAGTAAGATCAAAAAAATAAGTATCGGGGTCTAAGTCTGCTACTGAAACATTGAGAGCTTTAGCAATTCTCTGTAATGTATTAGTTTTAGGAACAACCTTTCCTGATTCGTATCGCCTGATTGCAGAATCTTTCATTTTAGGAATACATAAATCACCAAGTTGTGCCTGGGTTAATCCACGTTCAATCCTTATTTTCTTTATTTGTTCTCCTATAGAGGTTTTTTCCATGATTTTCTCCTTTCTGATAATGATAATAACATAAAATGAAATATTTGAAAATACAAAAAAGAACAAAAATGTTCTAAAAACATCTTGACAAGAACAAAAAAGTTCTGTAACATACAAGACAGAACAAAAGTGTTCTGAAGAAAGGAGACGAGAAAATGAGAATCAACAGAACAAAACTAGATCTAGCAAAAGCAAGGACTTGCATGGGATCCAAAGAAATCGAAGCCAGTGGATTTCCTAAAAGTACATATTGCAGAATCATGCAAGGTCAGGATGTTAAACCAGAAACGGCCGGCAGACTTGCCAGAGTTTTAGGTGTTGACGTAACAGAAATCATTGAAACAGAAGAATAACAGCGACAAAGTCGGGGCGATGGCTTTGGAATGAAAGGAGTAAATACAATGACAGGATTTATCAGAGCAAAGGAAGTTTGTGAATTGCTGCAGTGTTCTTCTGCGATGGCTTACCGGATCATAGCCCGGTTAAATGAGGAGCTTGAATCTAAGGGATACATAACCATTAGCGGAAGAATCAGCAAAGACTATCTTTGTGAGAGGATGGGAATTAAGAATGAACAGCAAAGAGGAACTGATAGCAATGATCAAGCCAGACATGAAGCTGACTGAAAGCTTTTTCAAGGCAATCTATGGATATGAATTAACTTATCCAGGATTCGCAGAAATGGCAATGATCAAGTTTATGGCAATGGGTAGCAAGAACGCCAGGGCATACTATAAGCAGTTTTCGGAAAAATACAAGAATGAAGCGAAGCAGATACTTAAAAATGTTGGTGTATGGTATGTTGAACAGTTAGAGAAAGAAAGACAGGAGAAGAAGAGAAAAGAGGTGATAACGTGGAAGAAAGACCCGAAAAAGATGAGCAACAAAGAGTTGCTGAACTCATTAGAGAAGCTAGTAAAAGGGGACTCGTAACGACTAAGGGCGGCGTTATAGTTCCAAGAAAGAAACAGAAAGCAAAACTTATATCAGTAGATCAAGTGGAAGAAAAGCCGATTCAGTGGTTGTTTCATCCGTATATCCCAAAGGGAAAGATAACCTTGTGTGCAGCTTATCCAGGAGTAGGAAAAACATATTTGTTATGTTATATAGCGGCGTGTGTTTCAACAGGAAAGCCATTCTTTAATTCAACGCCGTTTCATAATGATCCTGGAAGAGTGATCTATCTAACCACAGAGGATGGAGTCGGGGATACCTTAAAGCCGAGAATGAGAGCTTGCGGTGCAAACATGGAGAACATAGCTACTGTCATAGACGATGAAGCAAGTTTAACGTTTGACAGTCCAGAGATAGAGGGGTTCGTAAAAGAGTTTAGTCCCGATCTTATCATCTTTGACCCTTTTCAGTCTTATATTGGCGAGAATGTAGAAATGAACGCAGCTAATAAAACAAGATCAGTATTAAACCATATTGTAGCATTAGCAGAAAAATATAATATAGCGATCGTTTTGATCTGTCATTTTAACAAGAATCAGAAAGGTGACGCAATTACAAGAATTATAGGATCAACAGATATCGTTGGTGTATGTCGTAGTTATTTAGCGCTAGGTACAGTACCAGGAAACAAAGAGCTGCGGTATATGTCACATGAAAAGTCAAGTTTAGCACACAAAGGGTTGACAGTATTATTTGAGATCAGCCCGGAAGAGGGTGGTATAAAATACGTTGATACAACACAGTACACAATGGATGATTATTCATCAATGGCATCACAAACCAAAAGACAAGCCCCGGCATTGGAAGAATGTAAAGATTTTATCATGCGAAATATGCCAGAGGGTAAAAGGTTAGCTAAGGAAATGGAAGAATTATTAAGAGCGAATAGTTTTTCTAAGGGTACATACATAAATGCAAAGAAAGCATTGAACATCATAAGCAAAAAAGAGGGATATTTAAATAATACAAAATGGTATTGGGTGTTACCTAAGCGACAGTCAGAAAATTGACTCTTCATATAAAAATATAGTATTTATAAGGGTTTATACGAAGAGTCAGAACTTGACTCTAACAGATATAGTGGTTACGAAGAGTCAAACATAGAATCTATGTAAAAGTGGCTTAAATACGCGATTTGTTACGAAGAGTCAATTTTATTGTCGGTCCCTAGAAGAAAGGAGATATAGAAAAATGAACGAAGAAAGAAAAGGAATGGTAAACCAGATCATGGCTGATTCAGCGGAATTGATACAGGCTGAGAGAAGAAAAGGGGGTATGCTTTCAGAACAATCAGCCCTTGAAATTCTCAAGATCGAAGCGATCAGAGAGTTAATAAATGCAGTAGAGGGGGTATATTAACGCATGAAAGATAGACATTTAGGACAAGCAATTATTATTATTATGGGGTGCTTACTGCTGATCATGGCAGTAGTACCCGATTGGATGGTAATAGTATTCATACTATCTGGAATGTCACAGCTATAGAAAAAACCCCTTGATACAGTTGACGACCATATCAAGGGGGATAAACCAAAGGGTTGTGTTTATATTGTGAAAATTCGACAAATTTAATATAACACAACCCTAACACAGAAGGGAAGTGTTTTTTATGGAAAATAATAAATTTAAGGTGGAATTATTGATCATGGACGTTGAACTTGCTACAGAATCATTAGGAGTGATCTTACAGGATCAAGAAAATACAATGTTCCAATTTGAAGATACGGACGGCTTAAATCAAGCTTACATTCTGGAAGCATACAGAAACGGAGCAACCAGGAATTATACCATGATCAAGATACTACAAGAGATCACAGGAAAGCTTGACGAATTATGCAGTACATATCAAACAATGATGAAAGAGAGGTAAGAAGTGACAAAGCTAAAAATAAGCTATGAGACACAACAGGAGCTTGATAGATTGATTCAAATACTAGAGCCTTATATTTTATCGCTTAAGACGGTAAAACAGCAAGACGGACGATATTTGAAAGCATACATAAAGTTAAGATTGAAAGGAGAATGTAACAATGAAATTTAAAGCAGTTTGCAACAGATTGCCAATAAAAACAAGAATAGTAGTGATCGGGCTACCAGAATGTGAAACGATATGCGAGTTAGGACCAGGAACACCAATCCCGAAAGAAGTCTGGAAAGCGGACGTACTGCAATTAGTGCCGATAGAAAACGGAGTGATCAAAATTTATATTCCTGGTAAGATAAACTTGACGGAATAAGGAAACCGGATCAACCAAGATCGAAATGATATATCTGACTGAACTCAATTTAAGGGTGCTGCATTATGTGGCATCCTTTTATTGGCTATTGCTGTCAACGGGCTCAATTTTGAGCCCAGTCCAAAACTGGACACGGTGACAAGGGAAAACTCCTCAGTGAAACAATATTATGTAACACGATAAACGCACGAGATCAGAAAAAGCGTATACGGAATTTCAGAAACCGTAATAAGTTACGTTTTGGACAAAAATGTCCGAAAGTAAAAGCGATCGGTTATTTATGAACCTAAATTTAGATGTTGGCTTAACGAACATCCGGAAATTTAGAAGTCAATATTATCGACTTCCGAGCGTTCAAGAAAAACGACAGTCAAACGACACTGAAACGTCACAGAAACACACAAGCAAGAATGTTAAGAATGAAAAGAATAATAATATATAGCTAGATCAATAAATGAACACGATACGCACGCAGGGGAGTTTTGTGACATGATACACGCATGAGGTGCTGAACTCCGAGGGAACACGGGGAAAATGTTAAGAAATGTTAAGATTAAAATTCTGGGTAATGGTAGACACAGGAAAATGCACCCGATCAGATGCACACAGTCGCACCGGTGGGTGCATTATAAAAAATAATTATCAACCCAAAGCCGTAAACGTTCGGAAAAGTGTTAACATACAATATTTGGAAATGTTAACAATGTAAACATGTCGTAAACAAATGAATGTTAACACGAAAAACCGCATAAATACAGGGAATAATGCTATGTTAACATTGTAAACATTAAATTCTTTAAAAATAAAATATAAAGGGAATAGGGAGAACGTAATACCCCATGTACCCCCATGTACCCCTATATACACGTATATATAGAGTTAAACGTTCACAATGTTAACAAAAATAAGTCAAAAAAAAATACTGAAATAAGGCTTGTAATACTAGTCGGTAGGTGGTATGATAGCGACATAACAAATAAAAAACATGAGTAAGGCAACAGGATTTATGGTCCTGGTGTAAGTTGGAGATTTTGCCGACGTCAGAAAGGTTATTTTGCGATAGCTTTTTTGGCGTCGTTTTTTATTTGTTGAGAACCTTTTATACCATTTTGCGAGGTTTTGAAATTCTGTTTTTTAAATTTTTCATTTTGGGCGAGTGCAACGCACGCACATGAAGAAAGGTCCTCGGCAAGACTTGAAACTGCCGATCATTAAAGTAATTTAGCTCATTTTGAGCATAAGCATATAAAACTCTATCGGAGGTATAAAAACATGGAAGACATGGGAAACAACACAACCCAGAACGGGGAAACAAACACAACAGAGCCAACTGGAACAAATGGCAAAGAACCAAAGTCATTCACACAGGAAGAGGTTGATAGAATTGTACAAGACAGATTAGCCCGGGAGAAAAAGAAATATCAACAGCAAGAGCCGGATCCATTCCAGGAAAGAGAACAGGCACTCGCAAAACGTGAAGCGGCTTTAGGAGTGAAAGAACTATTAACAGAAGAGGGTTATCCCATGGAGCTATCCGAGATTATAGAGTATAAGGACCTGGATGACTTCAAGCGAAAATATGAAGCATTGAAAGAGTTTCTTCCAGACCCGAACGCACCAAGAATAATGATCAGTAAATCAACAAACGGCGGCGCATATAACGAGGACAGCACGGAAGATAAGGAGCTTAGGAAAGCCATGGGATTAAGATAATACCCTCACATGATCAGAATGTAAGGAGTAAATAAAAAATGGCTATAGAATTAGCAACTAAATTCGCGCCGTATGTAGATGAGAAATTTACTACGGAAAGCAAAAAATCAATGTTAACAAATCAAGATTTTGATTTTGTTAACGCACGAACTGTAAAAATTTATAAGATCAGCACGTCAAAGATGAATGACTATGATCGAAACGGTGCTAAGTCCGGGGAGCAGTGGAGCAGATACGGAGCTGTGAAAGACCTAGATGCAACAACTGAAACAATGACATTAAAGAAAGACAGATCGTTTACGTTTGTCATTGATAAGATGGATAATGATGAAACGGTAAATCAGTTAGAAGCAGCGGCAGCACTTGAAAGACAGACAAGAGAGGTAGTGATCCCAGAAGTGGACACTTACACATACGGCATTATGGTAGCCGGTGCCGGAACAAAACCAGTAGCTAAAACACTGACACCGGAAAATATCTATGATGAGATTTTGGCCGGATCTGAAACATTAGATACTGCGGAAGTACCAGAAACAGATAGATATCTGGTTGTTTCTCCTAAAGTATACGCAGTAATGAAAAAGAGTAAAGATATCTTGATGGAAACAGATATTGCCCAAGAGATCAAAGCAAAAGGTGTGATCGCTGAACTTGACGGATTCAAAGTGATCAAGGTACCAGTAAATCGAGTACCAGAAAACTTCGGTTTTATGTTAGTTCATCCATGTGCAACCGTAGCACCTACAAAGCTAGAAGAATATAAGATTCATCAGGACCCGCCAGGAATCAGCGGTTCATTGGTTGAGGGACGTATCTGTTACGATGCTTTCGTAATGGAGAATAAAACAAAAGCGATCTATTACCAGGAAAACAAAGTAACAGAATAAGATTTCATAGGATTCTCCTTTAAAAATATTGTTAATTTGATGTGTGTAGCTCACTGTGATGCAGTGGGCTATATTGCGTTAAGAGGTGTGATCATGAACAACGAAGAATTAGCCTTAAGGATACAACAGGGCGAGGATGTAAAAAAGAATATGCAGCAGCTATACGATCAGAATTACTATTTGCTGCGAAAGACAGCGAAGAAATACAGTAATATTGATTCGATGACTGATATAGATGATCTAATGCAAGAGTTATATATACCTCTGTATGAAGCCACGATCAGCTACAAGGCAGATAATGGAGCAACCTTTATTACTTATGCCCTAACTTGCATTAGCCGTCATTTGAAGAGGTATTTAGATGATGTGGGACGAGTGATCAGAGTTCCAGTCCATACCCAAGAGAAGATATACAAGTATAACCAGGTATCAAGTTATTTCATGAGAATACATAACAGAAAGCCGACAGATCGGGAGTTCAGAGCATACCTGGAGCTAACACAGAAGCAGTTAGACAGTTTAAAGAAATCAATGGGGATCATGTCAGTTAGTTCTACAGAGGAAATCATACAGGAAGATTTAAAGATAGGGGACACGATCGCAGATCATACCGTAGATATGGCACAAGTGGAAGATAAGATTGACAAGGAACGCTTGACTGTGACACTATGGGAAGCAGTAAGTGAGGCGGTAAAGGATCCGAAAGACTACCAGGTAATAGAAGACCGATATAAACACGGCTGCACATTAAAGGAATGTGGTAAGCATTTAGGAGTGAACGGAGAACGTGCCAGAGTAAGAGAGTCTAAAGCCTTGCGACAAATGAGAAATAATAAGAGAATTAAAGAGATCGGAGAAGCAGAGGGAATCATAAGACCATACAAGAGAAATAACAGGGTATCTATTGATTATGGATCACTGACAGATGATGAGATATTTTCATTGTATGAAGCTTCTATATGCTAATGGTTAAAGAATGGTTAAAGTAAGTGTATATAAGTTGGATATTATATAGAAGAAACGTGATAGAATATACATAAAATCAAGGAATATGTACCGATATATTCAAACTAAATCCCTCTCAAGGTCGAATCACGAGTTCGATTCTCGTTGGAGTCATAAGCTACAAACCACGCATTTATGCGGTTTGTAGCTTTTTTTTGTTTTTTTAAGAAAAAAGTTACTAACCAAAATTACTAACCAAAATTTATTTGCAATCTGAAATTACATACCAATGATTGAATGTACAATAATATATAGAATCTTGTTGAACACATATTTATAGCTTTGATATAATAAAAACATATTTAGGGGAGAGAACGGAGGAAAAGCATGAGGAAAAAATATCTTTTGATTTTGTGTAGCTGTATCCTGTCATTAACAATGGTGTTGGCAAGTGTTGTGCCAGGAATGAAAGATTTTCAAGGAGTATCAAAAGTTTATCAGGTAAAAGCAGAAGACGGAGTTGTAATATCAGGAGATTGGGAATATAAAATATATGATTCGTACGATAGTACGATTGAAATTACAAAATATAATGGAAATGATACAGAATTGAAAGTGCCAGAAACAATTGACGGACATAAAGTAGCGAGTATCTCTCAATTTGCGATTGATTATGAACCTTTAACAACGATTACTTTTCCAAAGACGATTGAAAGTATAGGAAGTTCAGGGCAAGAATTTCGAAAAGGAAAAAACTTGATATCAATTAAAGTGGAAGATAGTAAATATGGAGATAAATATTGGACGGATGAAGATGGAACTTTGTATAGTTATTATATGAAACATACAGATCAAGATAAGACAGAATATAAGGATTATTTAACATTGATCTATTGTCCTAAGGCAAGGAATAGCAAGAGTTATAAGATTGACGATCGAGTAACAGCGATTGATAGTGATGCATTTGCAAACTGCTATAATCTGGAAGAAGTGAAGCTAGGAAATGGAGTTCAAAAAATAGCCACAGGTGCATTTAAAAAATGCACAAGTCTGACTTCATTAGATTTCCCCAAAAATGTTAAAAAGATTGGATATAATGCATTTGTATACTGTGACAAATTAGTTTCATATAATGTTGACAAAGATAACGATAGTTATTGTGATTTAGATGGTGTGTTATACACAAAAGATAAAACTAAATTAGTATCTTATCCAAGAGGAAAAGAAGCGGCAGATCAGACTTATGTAGTAGATCCTTCATGCAAGGAATTAGGACCGAATGCTTTCAGCACATATAAACTTGAAAAAATCATATTACCCAATGGATTGTTAAAGATTGGAAGTTTTGCACTAGACTGTTATAACCTGAAATCAATAGAAATCCCAGATACGGTTACAACGCTTGAAAGATGGATTTTAGGTAGTAATTCAACAATAAAACAACTTGTACTTCCAGCATCCATAACGACGATTGAATATGGAGGAGCATTAGATGGTATGTGGGAGTTGCAATATCTATATTTAAGTGGACCAATACCAACAGATTTTGAATCAAAGGAAAGATTGAATTCAACACTGAATGATTTGAGAGTACTTACAGTTATGATCAAGAAAGATTACTGGGAGCAATATGAATCATATCGTAATTCATTTGCATCTGATGATAGAATTCGGTTTGAAAAATGGGATGGAAAGACACTGAAACCGATTCAAAAGAAAAAATATGATATGAGTGGCGTGAAATTTGAGGATAAAACGGTAAATTATGACGGGAAAGCTCATTCTATTGAAATTAGTGGGAAGCTCCCTAAAGGAGTTGAAGCATACTATACTAAGGCGCAAACAGAGGTTGGTCGTTACGATATGTGGGTGTCTTTTAAGGTAAATGAAGAAGAATATGAGTCGATTGAACCGATGCATGCAGTGCTTGTGATACGTCCGGTATCAACAGACCAAACACAAACAAGTACAAGTGTAGGAAGTGCTACAACTGTTGCAGGCAAAAAAGTTAATATAACAAGGCCGGCTGCAGTGAAACTTGCTGGAGTGAAAAACTTAAAAGGGAAAAAGATAAAAGTTAGTTGGAAAAAGAATACAAAGGTAAATGGATATCAGATTCAATATACAACAAACAAAAAGTTTAAGTCTGGAATAAAGAATGTAACAATCAAGAAGAATAAGACCACAAGTACAGTGTTGAAAAAATTAAAAAAGAAGAAAACATACTATGTACGCATTAGGACTTATAAAAAGGACGGAAAAACAACGTATTATTCTAAATGGAGTAATGTGAAGAAGCTTAAGATCAAGAAATAAAAAATCCCCCTGGCATATAAAATGCCAAAGAGGATTCAAACAAATGTCAAAGTGCTGATTAAAGCACAAAGATATTATATCACACAAAAAACAAAATGCAATAATCACTTGACAAAAAAATATCAATATGATAATCTACAACAAGAGTGAATCTGAACTATCGGGTCCACGAAGGGGCACACCACCTCGGGTGTGATGCTTCTTTGTGGACCCTTTTTTTATTTCTTTTAAAAATAAAAGGAAAGTCAGTCAAGGAGGAAAGCAGATGAGATTAAATGGAGAGACAAAAACATTAAAAGACCCTGTCGCGTTATCTGATTTCTTAACACAGGAAGGATTTTCAGATAAGAGAATCGCAGTGGAAAGAAATGGAGAGATCGTTCCCAAAGGGGAATATGCGAATGTGATCTTAAGTGACAGTGACACATTAGAGGTTGTAGCCTTTGTTGGTGGCGGATGATCTGAAGATAACAGGTACAAAGAGATAAGAAAATTATGCATATATAAAGGAGAATAACATGAAACAGGACAAGTTAATCATCGGTGGACATGAATTTGATTCAAGATTTATCTTAGGATCAGGAAAATATTCCTTAGATCTGATCAATGCGGCAGTGCAGAATGCAGGAGCACAGATCATTACATTAGCACTTCGAAGAACGAACACAAATGATACAGCTAATATTCTTGACTATATTCCAGAAGGTGTCACACTTCTTCCAAATACATCTGGAGCAAGAAATGCAGAAGAAGCAGTTCGTATTGCAAGACTTGCAAGAGAAGTAGGATGCGGAGATTTCGTTAAGATTGAAGTTATTCATGATTCTAAATATCTGCTTCCAGATAACTATGAAACGATCAAGGCAACAGAAATCCTTGCCAAAGAAGGATTTGTTGTTATGCCATATATGTATCCAGACTTAAATGCAGCCAGAGATCTTGTAAATGCTGGGGCAGCTGCAGTTATGCCTCTTGGGTCTCCAATTGGATCTAACAAAGGAATCTGTACGAAAGACTTTATCCAGATTTTGATCGATGAGATCGATCTTCCGATTATTGTAGATGCAGGAATCGGAAAACCATCTCAGGCATGTGAAGCAATGGAAATGGGTGCAGCTGCAGTGATGGCGAATACAGCAATCGCAACTGCAGGTGATATTCCAGCCATGGCAGAAGCATTTAAGAAAGCAATTGAGGCAGGAAGAAGCGCATATCTGGCAGGACTTGGAAGAGTCATTGAAAAAGGTTCTAGCGCATCATCACCATTAACAGGATTTTTGGAGGATTAATCATGAGTGTAAGAATTGATGAGAATACAGATCATATGAAATATACGGATGATATGGAAGCGATTGATTCAGATATCATGGACCGTGTCATCGCAGAGATGAACAGCTATGATGCAGACATTTATACAGCAAAAGATGTCAAAGAAGCATTGGCAGCAGAAACTTGTTCTGTTGATAATTTCAAAGCTTTATTATCGCCAGCGGCATTGCCGTTTTTGGAAGAAATCGCACAGAAAGCACAGAAAGAGACAAGAAAACATTTTGGAAACTCTGTAGCGATCTTTACTCCGTTATATATTGCAAACTACTGTGAAAATTATTGTGTTTACTGTGGATTTAATTGCCACAACAAGATCAAACGTGCACAGCTTAATGCAGAAGAGATTGAAAAAGAAATGCAGGCGATCGCAGAGACAGGATTGGAAGAAGTTTTGATCCTGACTGGAGAAAGTCCAAACAAATCAAGTGTTGAGTATATCGGGGAAGCATGTAAGATCGCAAAGAAATATTTTAAACTGATCGGTCTTGAAGTATATCCAATGGATTCTAAAGATTATGCATATCTGCATGAATGTGGGGCAGATTTTGTTACAGTCTTCCAGGAAACATATAATTCAGACAAATATAAGACACTGCATTTGGGTGGAAGAAAGAGAATATTCCCATACCGTCTCAATGCTCAGGAACGAGCGATCATGGGTGGAATGAGAGGTGTCGGATTTGCTGCTCTCTTAGGATTGGATGATTTTAGAAAAGATGCACTGGCAACAGGAATGCATGCATATCTTTTACAGAAAAAATATCCACATGCAGAAATCGCATTTTCATGTCCTAGATTACGTCCGATCATTAATAACGATAAGATCAATCCAAAAGATGTTCATGAACCACAGCTTCTACAGATTATTTGTGCATATCGAATCTTTATGCCATTTGCAAGTATTACGATCTCAACACGTGAATGTGAAAGATTCCGTGACAACATCATTCAGATCGCAGCGACGAAGATTTCAGCAGGAGTAAATGTTGGAATCGGTGGACACAGTCAGGAAGAAGAAAAAGGTGATGAACAGTTCGAGATCAGTGATGGAAGATCAGTTGATGAGATTTATCAAATGATCGAGGACAATGGCATGCAGCCAGTTATGACAGATTATATTTATGTATAAGAAAACAAAAAAGTATATAGTATACACAATCTCGGATCAAAATAAAAGATCCGGGATTTTTTATCCTAGGAAAATCCGATGGAATCCCCTATGCAATAAAAAGCTCACCGCTTCTAAAAAGAAGAATACAGAGAAAGATCAAGGATTTTTAACATAATATAGCTTGTAGATACTTGGCTCAGTAGAGCCATTGAGCAAGAAGCCCCCACTTCAAAATCAGGGATTTAAGTGGTGGGAGCATGTCACCGAGATCTGGGCGGTTGCAACTAATACATATATTGAAGGAACCTTCCCGAATGGTGTACAATATGATATGGCAAGTGCGATCCAGTTAATGCACAATATGATGGTGGTTCATGCAAAAGCTGTTATTGCATACAAAGAAGCAGGCTATGAAGGAAGATAGGTATCGTTCATTCGTTAGAAAGTAAATATCCTTATGATGAAACGAAAGACGAAGATGTTAAAGCGGCAAAAAATGAAGATGTATTAAATAATCAGTTCTTGTTAGATGCAACATTCCTTGGAAAATACAGGGATGAAACAATGGAGATCATCAATCGTTTGGTAGAGTTAAACAACGGAAGCTTTCATGCAAGCAAAGATGATATGGAGATCTTAAAAGAAGCTGCATCTTACAATGATTATCTTGGAATCAACTATTACCAGAGCCGTTTTATCAGATATTATGATGGGGCAAATGTAAAAGGATATTTTGTATGGTCGCTGATGGATATGTTTTCATGGACGAATGGATATAACAAGCACTATGGATTGTTTTATGTAGACTATGAGACACAAAAACGTTATCCAAAGAAATCTGCATATTGGTATCGCGAAGTAAGCAAGACAAAAGAACTGTAAAATTGCAATGGAGGAATGAGAAATGGAATATCAGGGAATCATTTTTGATTTCAATGGAACATTATTTTTTGACAATGATAAACATGTGAAAGCGTGGAATGAGATCTCTAAGATCTTACGAGGAAAAGAAATCACGTTAGAGGAATTACATACGAAACTAAACGGAACACCAAATATACAAAATATTTTATATTTTACAGATGGGAAGGCAACAAAAGAAGAATTAGAAAAATATTCTCAGAAAAAAGAAGAATATTATCGTCAATTCTGTAAAGAAGATACGGAAAAATTTCATCTGGTAGATGGTGTATGTGAGTTTTTTGATCATTTGAAAGAAAAAGATATTCCATTTACGATTGCTAGTGCATCAATCAAAGAAAATATTGATTTCTTTATTGAGTCCTTTGGACTGGACCGCTGGATCAAGCCAGAAGATATCGTTTATGATGATGGAACATATGAGAATAAGATCGCAATGTTTCATAAAGCAGCCGATGTGATTGGCATTGATATGAAAGACATTAGAATTTATGAAGATTCCAATTCTGGAATCCGAAATGCATATGATGCAGGATGTGAACAGATCGTTGTGATCTGTGACAAGGAAAATGAAGAAGAATTTTTAAAACGTCCAGGAGTTATAGAAGTTATGCAGGATTTTTCCTTTGCAAAAGAATTGTAATACAAATTTAAAATTGATTTTAGGGAGTTTCGTAGACGAAACTCCCTTTTTGTGATAAGATAAATTGAATATACCTTAATCGATAAATGAGAAAGGGTATAATCTTTTGAAATATAAGAAGAAAGATATAAAGGAGAGTTCGATGATCAATCAGTTAGTAAACAATATTAAAAAATTAGATGCCCCTATTGTTGTTGGATTAGATCCAATGCTTGATTATGTACCAGAATATATTAAGAAAGCAGCATTTGCTGAATATGGTGAGACTTTAGAAGGAGCAGCAGAGGCAATCTGGCAGTATAATAAAGGAATCATTGATGCGACTTATGATCTGATTCCAGCAGTTAAACCACAGATTGCTATGTATGAACAATTTGGAGTTCCAGGACTTGTTGCATTTAATAAGACATGTGAATATGCAAAGAGCAAAGGTCTTGTGATCATCGGAGATATCAAACGTGGAGATATTGGATCAACATCTAAAGCTTATGCGATCGGTCATGTAGGAAAGGTTGCAGTGGGAAGCAAGACATACAGCGGATTTTGTGAAGATTTTGTAACAGTTAATCCATATCTTGGAAGTGATGGAATCCGTCCATTTATGGAAGTATGTAAAGAAGAGAAGAAGGGAATGTTCATCTTAGTTAAGACATCAAACCCATCCAGCGGAGAATTCCAGGATCAGGAGATCGATGGAAAACCGTTATATGAGATGGTAGCCGAGAAAGTTGCTTCCTGGGGAGAAGAACTGATGGGAGATTCTTACAGCTATATCGGTGCCGTTGTTGGAGCAACTTATCCTAAGATGGGAGAAGTATTAAGAAAGATCATGCCAAAATCATACATCTTAGTTCCAGGATACGGAGCACAGGGTGGTCAGGCAAAGGATCTTGCGCCATTCTTTAACGAAGATGGATTAGGTGCGATCATTAATTCTTCCAGAGGAATCATCTGTGCATATAAACAGGATGCCTACAGTCAGTTTGGAGAAGAAAATTACGCAGATGCATCAAGACAGGCTGTTCTCGATATGAAAGAAGATTTAAAACAGGCCTGGGTAAAATAAAAGAACACCTATTTTGTGAGTAAAGAAAACAGCCAGATAAAGGAGAATTGCAAGATGAGTAAGAAACAGGTAATGGCAGAGATCATTCGTCATACATCTTTATCAGACGGAATCTTTGATATGACATTGAAAGCAGAAGAGATTGCGAAAGAAGCAAAAGCAGGACAGTTTATTTCTGTTTATCTGAATAACAAGAGTAAGATCCTTCCAAGACCGATCAGTATCTGTGGGATCGATAAAGAAGCAGGGACATTAAGGATCGTCTATCGTACGGTTGGAGATGGAACGAAGGAATTATCCGATTACAAAGAAGGTGAGATGGTCAAAATCTTAGGACCTTTAGGAAACGGATTTACACAGAAAGACAAAAAAGCAATTTTAATCGGTGGCGGAATCGGAATTCCTCCGATGTTAGAATTAATGAAGCAGTTAGATTGCGACAAAACAGCAGTTTTAGGATACCGTGACAGTGATATGTTCTTAAAAGACGAATTTGAGGCAGTTGGAGATGTTGTGATCTCTACAGAAGACGGATCTTTTGGAACGAAGGGAAATGTCATTGATGCGATCAAAGAGCAGGGCGTGGAAGGAAGCATCATCTATGCATGTGGTCCAACACCAATGCTTCGAGGAATCAAAGCATATGCAGAAGAGATGGGGATCGAAGCACAGATTTCCATGGAAGAGAGAATGGCATGTGGAATCGGTGCATGCTTAGCCTGTGTTTGCAAGTCAAAAGACGTAGATTCCCATTCACATGTTCATAACAAACGTGTTTGCAAAGATGGGCCAGTATTCGACGCCAGGGAGGTGGAACTATAATGAATTTATCAGTTGATATTGCCGGAGTAACAATGAAGAACCCTGTGACAACAGGATCAGGAACATTTGGTTCCGGAGAAGAATTCAGTGAATTTGTCGACCTTTCCAAATTAGGAGCAGTGACAACCAAAGGAGTTGCTAATGTTCCATGGCCGGGGAATCCTGTGCCTAGAGTTGCAGAGGTATATGGTGGTATGTTAAATGCGATTGGATTACAGAATCCTGGGATCGATGTGTTTGTTGAACGAGATATTCCATATCTTAAGAAAGCCGGAGCAACGATCATTGTTAATGTTTGTGGAAAATCCGAAAAGGATTATCTCGAGGTTGTAGAAAGACTTGCTGACCAGCCAGTAGATTTATTAGAGATCAATGTATCTTGTCCGAATGTGAAAGAAGGCGGGATTGCTTTTGGACAGGATCCAAAAGCGTTATATGATATTACGAAGGCAGTGAAAGCAAAAGCAAAACAGCCGATCATCATGAAGTTAAGCCCGAATGTCACAGATATCACAGAGATGGCAAAAGCTGCAGTTGATGCAGGAAGTGATGCTCTTTCTTTGATTAATACATTAACAGGAATGAAGATCGATATTGAAAGAAGAGATTTTGTGCTTGCCAATAAGACAGGTGGGATGTCCGGACCAGCGATCAAACCAGTTGCTGTCCGTATGGTATATCAGGTTGCTAACGCTGTGGATGTGCCAATTATCGGTATGGGTGGAATCTCAACAGCTGAGGATGCATTAGAGTTTATCATGGCTGGTGCAACAGCGGTATCAGTAGGAACAGCAAACTTTATCAATCCTGCAACGACACTTGAAGTGGTTGATGGAATCAAAACTTACATGGAAAGACATCAGATCAATGATATTAACGAATTGATCGGATGTGTCAAATAGATAATAAAAGGAGGATGAGGGTATGAATATTTTATTTTTCCTGACTCCGAAAAGTGAGGTTGCCTATATCCCTGCCGATGAAAGTTTAAGGCAGGCATTTGAAAAACTAAAATATCATGGATATTCAGCAGTGCCGACATTAACTGATGATGGTAAATACGCAGGAACGATCACAGAAGGTGATGTATTGCGTGCCATGGAATCTATGTGTCATTGGAATATATCAGAAGCTGAGAAAGTCAAACTTATGGATGTAAAGAGAAAGAGAAACATTCAGGCAGTGACGATCAGCACAGATATGGATGATCTTGTCGATGTAATCACAGATCAGAATTTTGTTCCGGTCATTGATGATCAGGAGAAATTTATCGGGATCGTGACAAGAAAAGATGTGATTCGTTTTTATCATGACGAATACCGCAAATTAGCAAAGAATGAATAAGATGGAGGTTTAAATAGAAGATGGAACAGTATAAGAGAGAGTTTATCGAATTTATGGTAGAAAGTGATGTATTAAAATTTGGAGAATTTACATTAAAGAGTGGAAGAAAATCTCCATTTTTCATGAATGCAGGAGCTTATGTGACAGGATCTCAGTTAAAGAGACTTGGAGAATATTATGCAAAAGCAATCCATAGTACTTATGGAGATGATTTTGATGTGTTATTCGGACCTGCATACAAAGGAATTCCATTAGGAGTTGTAACAGCGATCGCATACAGCGAATTATATGGAAAAGAAGTTCGTTATTGTTCTGACCGTAAGGAAGCAAAAGATCATGGTGCAGATAAAGGAAACTTCCTTGGAAGCGAATTAAAAGACGGTGACCGCGTGATCATGATCGAAGATGTTACAACATCTGGTAAATCCATGGAAGAGACAGTTCCAAAAGTAAAAGGAGCAGCAAACGTAGAGATCGTTGGATTAATGGTATCCTTAAACCGTATGGAAATCGGTAAAGGCGGAGAAAAATGTGCACTGGATGAAGTGAAAGAATTATATGGATTTGATACAGCAGCGATCGTTGATATGGAAGAAGTTGTAGAATGTTTATATAACAAAGAATGTAATGGAAAAGTTGTGATTGATGATACATTAAAAGCAGCAATTGATGCATACTATGAACAGTATGGTGCAAAACATTAAGGATGGTTCTTGTGACGGTTGAGAAAAAGAAGTTAGCCAGACGAGGAATAAAAGTTATATTTTATCTTTATATCATAGGTATATTTTATTTTGTATTATTGAGTGAACGATATGGGAGGGATACAGGATATGATACCTCCCATGTGAACTTAGTTTTATTCAAAGAAATCAACAGGTTCTGGACATACAGACATTTTTTGTCCACCGAAGCAGTGGTCACAAATCTGTTTGGAAATATTTTTGCATTCAGTCCATTTGGTTTTATGATCCCGATCGTGATCAATAAGAAAAAGGCATTTTTTCGTGCAGTGTTTGCAACTTCATTTTTTAGTTTAGTGATCGAGACAAGTCAATTGATCATGAAAGTAGGGGTATTTGATGTAGATGATCTTCTGATGAATACGGTTGGTGGATTGATCGGGTATATGATATACAGGATCGTAGTAGCAGTATATGATTTATATAACAGAAAGAGGGCGGCAAAATGAAGAGAAACAAAAGAAAAACATTTGCATATCGTCCATCTGACAAGATTATTTCACGGGAATCAATTGTTTCTGTGATTTTAGGAGCAGCAGGGATCATTGGATATTACCTGCTGCTTTTCGGTTCCATAAAGACAGGAGGAACAAGCAGTCCATTAAGTGGAGCTGGAGGATGGATCTTGCTGGTAGTATCAGCTATAGGATTATATTTTGGAATACAAAGTATGAAAGATACCGCAGCAGTGATGAAATGGAAGATCATTGGATGTACTTGCAACGGAATTGTGCTGGCAGTATCTGTGATCATTTTTGTGATTGGAATAATTGCAATGATCTAAGTAAAGAAAGGAAGAGATGACTTGAATACAATGTTATCAGAAAGACATGAATTAAATAAGATCGCACTGTTAGAATTAAAAAAAGATGTAGAAGAAACAAGAGAATTTTCTTCATATTTTTCTAAAATGGCAGACCTTTTATTATATGTAAATGAGATTTACGATACCAAAGAGAGGACATTAGAACAGTTAAAACAGTGGAATAGAATATGGTATGAAGAGATCAGCCAGGAACAATATGCACATAGTTTTGGGAATCCAGAATTTTGTACAGAAAAGTTTGGAAAAGAGTATGGTCAGATCTTCGCATTTTTATATGCAGAGATGCGCAGTGGATTTATCTATGCGATCGAAGGAAGACTGTTTGACCTTGTGATCAACAATGAATTGTTCTTGGAAATCAGCAATTTATTTTTGTCAGGAGAAGAACATCCGCAGAAGATCAAGCATATTGTTTTTGATCATATGAGAGATTACAGCGAGGATGTTTTTGAGTACAGAATTAGAGAACAGTTAGACCCAGAACTTGATTTTGCAACAAAGATCGTGATGGAATCTGATCTCAGTGATCCAGATATTTTGTATCAATATGGAGAATATATTTCCGAAAATGAAATTGATACTTTAAAGTTTTTAAATAAATTGCCACAAGAAGAGATCACAGCAATGGCCAAAACATATGTTGATGGATTTCATGAAGGATTTATCATCAATAACATTGATATGAGTCCAAAACGAAGTGTTAATATCCGTTATACGATCGGATTTGAACCAGTTGTCAGAGAGGCAGTTCGTTTATTTTCAGAAATTGGGCTTGCACCGATCATCTATAGAAGTGGTGTATCTGTTTTAACACGAGGACTTCATAAGATTGGTTATGTTTCATCTTCTCCAAACCCACAGTATGAATATGATCACAGATATGATCAGGCGATATTCTTTGATAATCGTTTTATGAAGCACAAATTAGAATGTTATCATAATGCATATGAACATTATAAAGATGAAGCGTATGTGTTTGCTGGACCAGCTTGCATGGAAACATTTGGGGAAATACCTTTTTTACCAGAGAATAAAGAAGAGAATTTAAAATTAAGCAAGAAGCAGCAGGAGCTTTCTGTGGAATTTCAGATGAAAGCCTCAGAGATCATGAATCAATATATCAAACCAGAGCAGAGGAGCTTTACGATCATTGCATATCCAATTCCTGAGATCGGGGATAACTTTGAAGAGATTTTTAAAGAAGTCGTGAAAGTTAATACATTGGATAAAGACAAATACAGACAGATTCAGCAGCATTTGATCGATGCCCTGGATCAGGCAGTGGAAGTTCATGTCAAAGGAAAAGGAAAGAATAAGACCGACCTATACGTAGCGATGCATGAGATGGATGACCCATCCAAAGAAACGAATTTTGAAAACTGCCTTGCAGATGTCAATATTCCAGTTGGAGAAGTGTTTACCTCACCAAAATTAACAGGGACCAATGGAGTACTGCATGTTGGAGAAGTCTATTTAAATGATCTGAAATTCATTGACCTTGAAATTACTTTTAAAGATGGAATGATTTCTGAATATACATGCAAAAACTTTAAAACAGAGGAAGAAAATAAGGCATTTATCAAAGAGAATCTCTTATATAACAGAGATACGCTCCCAATGGGCGAGTTTGCAATCGGAACAAACACAACAGCATATGTGATGGCGAAGACATATGATATCTTATATCAGCTTCCAATCCTGATCGTTGAGAAGATGGGACCTCATTTTGCAGTGGGAGATACTTGCTACAGTCATTGTGAAGAAACTGAAGTTCACAATCCAGACGGTAAAGAAATCGTTGCAAAATATAATGAATGCTCCAAAGAAGGCGAGTATTTCCAGTGTCACACAGATATTACGATTCCATATGAAGAACTGGATTCTATTTGTGCGATCACCCTTGGCGGAGATGAGATTTTACTGATCAAAGATGGTAAATTTGTACTTTCTGGTACAGAAACATTAAATGAACCATTGACGGAAATCGGTTAAATCAGTACAATGATAAGAAAGATAAAATCCTGAAAGGGAAGTTTTTGTTAATTTCATAAGATAAGGAGAAAGAACATGGCAAAAGTAGCAATTGTAATGGGCAGCGATTCTGATATGCCTATCATGAAAAAAGCAGCAGAGTTTTTAGATCAGATGGGGATCGATTTTGAGATGACGATCATTTCCGCACACAGAGAACCAGATATTTTCTTTGAGTGGGCAAAAGGTGCGAAGGACCGTGGAGTGAAAGTGATCATTGCAGGTGCTGGAAAGGCAGCACATCTTCCAGGTATGTGTGCAGCTTTATTCCCAATGCCAGTTATCGGTATTCCGATGAAGACTTCCGACCTCGGTGGTGTTGATTCTTTATATTCTATCGTACAGATGCCATCTGGAATACCAGTAGCGACTGTAGCGATCAATGGAGGACTTAATGCAGGAATCCTTGCAGCGAAGATCCTTGCAACATCAGACGAGAAATTACTTGAGAAATTAGAAGCTTACAGCGAAGAGATGAAACAGTCAGTTGTAGAGAAAGCAGAGAAACTTGACAAAGTTGGATACAAAGATTATGAATAAGAAGATTCTTGCAGCGTTTTTATGCGTATGTATGGTTGTAGTTACAGGAAGTTTTCCAGTAAGTGCAGCAAAAACAAAGAAGACATACAAGATTGCAATTGATGCAGGACACCAGGGAAAGGGAAACAGTAAGACAGAACCTATCGGACCGAGCGCGAAGATGCGTAAACCCAAAGTAGCATACGGAACGCAGGGAGTCAAAACGAAAGTACCAGAATCCAAATTAACTCTGCAGATTGCATTAAAGCTTGAGAAAGAGTTAAAGAAACGCGGTTATGATGTGTATATGATAAGAAGAAAACAGAATGTAAACATTAGCAATAAGCAAAGAGCGATCCGTGCAAATAAAAGTGGTGCTGATATCTGTATCAGACTACATGCGGATGCAGCATCAGCGAATGTTCGTGGTGTTTCTGTGCTATACCCATCACAGCAGAATCCTTATGTAGCAAAATTAAGCAAGAAGAGTAAAAAACTCTCAAAGAATATACTGGACAGTTATTGTAAGTCAACCAAATTCAAGAAACGTGGTTTATCAAAACGTGACGATCTTACAGGAACAAACTGGAGTAAGATTCCAGTGGCACTGATAGAGATGGGATTTATGACAAATAAGACCGAAGATAAACAGATGCAGAAGAAGCAGACACAGAAGAAGATGGTAGACGGCATTGCAAATGGTATTGATCAATATTTTAAATAATCAGGAGGAGAAGTAACAATGGATTACAAGAAAGCAGGCGTGGATATTGAAGCAGGATACAAATCTGTAGAACTGATGAAAGAACACGTAAAGAGAACCATGAGAGAAGAGGTACTTGGTGGATTAGGAGGATTTTCCGGAGCATTTTCTTTAAAGAAGATCAAAGATATGGATGATCCAGTCTTACTTTCAGGAACTGATGGATGTGGAACAAAAGTAAAACTTGCAATGATCCTTGATAAACATGATACGATCGGTATCGATGCAGTTGCTATGTGTGTAAATGATATTGCATGTGCAGGAGGAGAACCTCTGTTCTTCTTAGACTATATTGCCTGCGGTAAAAACTATCCTGAAAAGATCGCTGAGATCGTAAGCGGTGTAGCAGAAGGATGTGTACAGTCAGATGCAGCCTTGATCGGTGGAGAGACAGCAGAACATCCAGGACTTATGCCAGAAGAAGACTATGACCTTGCAGGATTTGCAGTTGGTGTATGTGACAGAAAAGACCTGATCACAGGAGAAAACTTAAAAGATGGAGATGTCTTGATCGGTATGGCATCTACAGGAGTTCACAGCAACGGATTCTCTTTAGTAAGAAAAGTATTTGATATGAGTAAAGAATCTTTAAATACATATTATGATGAATTAGGAAAAACATTAGGAGAAGCATTACTTGCTCCGACAAGAATCTATGTAAAAGCATTAAAGAGTGTGAAAGATGCAGGAGTTACAGTTAAAGCATGCAGTCATATCACAGGTGGTGGATTCTATGAGAATATCCCACGTATGCTTCCAGAAGGAATGAAAGCAGTTGTGAAGAAAGACAGCTATGAAGTACCAGCAATCTTTAAACTTCTTGCCAAAGAAGGAGATATCGCAGAAGAGATGATGTACAACACATTCAATATGGGACTTGGAATGGTTGTTGCGGTTGATAAAGAAGATGTTGACAAAACAATGGAAGCAATCAAAGCAGCAGGAGATACACCATATATCGTAGGGCATATGGAAGCTGGAGAAAAAGGAGTTACTTTATGCTAAAAGTGGCAGTACTTGTTTCCGGAGGAGGAACAAACCTTCAGGCCATTATCGATGGAATCGAGAATGGAAGCATCACAAATGCGAAGATTGATGTTGTGATCAGCAATAATAAGAATGCATATGCACTTGAGCGTGCGAAGAAACATGATATCGAAGCAGTTGCACTTTCTCCCAAAGATTTTGAGACAAGAGATTTATTTAACGAAGCATTGTATAACGAGCTTGTAGACCGTAAGATTGATCTGATCGTTCTTGCGGGATGCTTGGTTGTGATTCCGGAGAAGATCATTCATGAATTTGAAAACAGGATCATCAATATTCACCCATCATTGATCCCATCATTTTGCGGAACAGGCTATTATGGATTGAAGGTTCATGAGAAAGCCTTGGCAAGGGGAGTTAAAGTTTCTGGAGCAACCGTTCATTTTGTCGATGAAGGAACGGATACAGGTCCGATCATTGCCCAGAAGGCAGTAGAGATCAAACAGGGAGATACTCCAGAAGTTCTTCAGCGAAGAATCATGGAGCAGGCAGAATGGGTTATTATGCCAAAAGCCATTGATGACATTGCTAATGGAAGGATCAAAGTCGAAGAAGGAAAAGTCATTTATCTATAAATCATTCAGATCACGAAAGAAAGGAAATGAAAGATGAAAGTTTTAATCGTAGGAAGCGGTGGAAGAGAACACGCGATCGCATGGTCTGTCGCTAAAAGCCCAAAAGTAGACAAGATTTATTGTGCACCAGGAAATGCAGGAATTGCTGAATTTGCGGAATGTGTAAATATCAAAGCAATGGAATTCGATAAACTGGTTGCATTTGCGAAAGAAAATGCAATTGATCTTACGATCATTGGAATGGATGATCCATTAGTTGGTGGTGTTGTCGATGCATTTGAATCAGAAGGACTGCGTGTTTTTGGACCAAGAAAGAATGCAGCGATCATCGAAGGTTCCAAAGCATTTTCTAAAGATCTGATGAAGAAATATAAGATTCCAACAGCTGCATATGAGAATTTTACAGATCCAGATGAAGCTATCAAATATTTAGAAACAGCTAAGATGCCAATCGTATTAAAAGCGGATGGATTAGCACTTGGAAAAGGTGTATTGATCTGTAACACATTAGAAGAAGCTAAAGAAGGTGTTAAGACATTAATGCTTGACAAACAGTTTGGCGATGCTGGTAATGAAATCGTTATTGAAGAGTTTATGACAGGAAGAGAAGTATCTGTTCTGGCATTCTGTGATGGAAAAACGATCAAATGTATGACATCCGCACAGGACCATAAACGTGCTAAAGATGGAGATCAGGGACTTAACACAGGAGGAATGGGAACATTCTCTCCAAGTCCATTCTACAATGATGAAGTAGAAGCATTCTGTGAAAAATATGTCTATCAGTCAACGATCGATGCGATGGCTTCTGAGGGAAGACCATTTACAGGAATCTTATTTACAGGATTGATGATCACAGAAGACGGACCAAAAGTCTTAGAATACAATGCACGTTTTGGAGATCCAGAAGCACAGGTTGTTCTTCCAAGAATGAAGAATGATATCATCGACGTGATGGAAGCCTGCATTGATGGAAAATTATCTGATGTAGAATTGGAATTTGAAGATAATGCAGCAGTATGCGTTGTTTTAGCATCTGACGGATATCCAGAGAAATACGATAAAGGATTCGAAATCAAAGGATTAGATACATTCAAAGACAAAGATGGATATTATGTATTCCACGCTGGAACAAAGTTTGATGGTGATAAGATCGTGACAAATGGAGGACGTGTCTTAGGTGTTGTAGCAAAAGGAGAAAATCTAAAGGCTGCAAGAGCAAATGCTTACAAAGCAACAGAATGGATTGATTTTGCAAACAAATATAAGAGAAATGACATCGGAAAAGCAATTGATGAAGCATAATCTTTAAAGGATGATCATATAAAAAGGATGGCTGAGAAATCAGCCATCCTTTTTATAGTAGTACACATATATGAAATTACATTGTGATAATTCCAAAAGCATTTGCAACTGAGCTGATCAAAATGATCGCTGCAAAAAGCGGGCACAGATATTTGATCATAAAACAGAAAATCTTCTTGCGGCGAAATGCCTGTCCGTCTTTTGTGATCTCTTCTTCTATTTTATCAACTCCAACAACTTTTGACACCAGAAGGCAGGTTGCGATCGCGGCAATCGGCATCATCACAGAGTTTGTTATGAAATCGAAGAAATCAAGAAATTGCATTCCAAGAATCTTAAAATTCGCAAGAGGTCCATACCCAAGGCAGGAAAGCGTTCCAAGCAGTAACATAACCATTCCCATGAACACAGTTGATTTTTTACGGCTCCAGTGTAGTTCATCTTCGAACGTCGAAACAGCACTTTCTGTCAGTGCGATCGAACTTGTCACAGCTGCAAACAGTACTAATAAGAAAAATACAACACCGATCGCAGTTCCAAATCCCATGTTTGCAAAAACTTTCGGGATTGTGATAAACATTAAGGCAGGTCCAGACTTTAATGTTTCGGCATTACCGCCAGAGAAAGCAAAAACAGCAGGAATGATCATAAGTCCAGCCATGATCGCGATCGCAGTATCAAAAATCTCAACATTCTCTGTAGATTTTTCAATGGAAGTATCTTTCTTCATATAAGAACCAAATGTGATCAATATTCCCATTGCAATGGATAAAGAATAAAACATCTGTCCCATTGCAGATACAACGGTCATCCATGAAAAATGATCAAAGTTTGGCACAAGAAAGTATTTTACCCCTTCAATAGCACCTGGTCTGGTTACAGAATACACAGCGATGATCAGTGATAAAACGATCAGGATCGGCATCATAAATTTTGATACACGCTCAATTCCATTTCGTACACCGGCGTAAATGATACCAAGTGTAAATAATGTAAAAATGATAAAACAGATTTCTGTAGACCACCCATTGGAAATAAATGTCGTAAAATAAGCATCGCCAGCTAAAGTTTTACTATGTCCGGCAAAATATTCGATCAAGTATTTGATCACCCATCCACCGATCACAGAATAATAAGGAACGATGAGGATCGGAATGATTGCATTGATCCAACCACCAATAGATATAAAACGTGAGTTTCCAAAGCTTTCAAATGCTCCAACAGGGCTTTTTCTTGTCATGCGTCCAAGAGAAGTCTCCGCCATGATCAAGGTGTAACCGAAGGTCAGTGCAAGTATGATATAAACAAGTAAAAAGATTCCACCGCCATATTTAGCAGCGAGATATGGAAATCTCCAGATGTTTCCAAGCCCTACGGAAGCACCAGCAGCTGATAATACAAAGCCAAGCTTTCCAGAGAAAGTGCTTCTTTTGTGTTTCTTCATTATAAGTTGTCTCCTTTAACTAATGTTTCCATACGCATTGAGCGTATCTGAATCAGTTTAACACAGCAGCAGGAAAAAAGCAAAGAAACTGATAAAAATATTGTATGGAAAATATTACATATGTATGCCATAGAAAGACAAGTGTTTTTGTATAGTGTGCTGAAAGTGACTGATTATTAAAAAAAATACTTGCAAATATCAGAATCATCATATAAAGTAAATATTGCGGATAAGAAAAATAAACATAGGCATTTCTTTCTGATGAACAAAAAGAAATGAACTCTGGAGAGTCTCATAAGTGAGCGCCGAAGGTGTACAGTTTCTATTAGGAAACTAATCTCTCAGGCAAAAGGACAGAGCTTTATAAGCAATGTATTCGATACTCTTTAGAGCTGATTTAATCAGCTCTTTTTTGTATACTCAGATATGCAAAAATCAAGCTGTTCAAGGTTACATTCGCAAAGATCTATTTTTGGAGGAATGAAAAATGTTAAACACGCTAAACGATGTACTAAACAACGTCGACAATTTTATCTGGGGGATGCCCCTCATCATCTTGATCCTTTTTACAGGAATCTTATTGACAGTCAGGCTTCGAGGACTACAGATCAGACATCTTGGAAAGGCACTACATTATGTATTTCATAATGAAGATGATGGAGAAGGAGAAGTTACAAGTTTTGGTGCATTATGTACGGCACTTTCAGCAACGATCGGAACTGGTAATATCGTAGGATGTGCGACAGCAATCGTTGCAGGTGGACCAGGAGCATTATTCTGGATGTGGCTTGCAGCCTTTTTTGGAATGGCAACAAAATATGCTGAAGGAATGTTAGCGGTTAAGTATAGAGTGATCGCAGAAGATGGTCACACACTTGGCGGACCATTCTATTACATTGAAAAAGGAATGGGTAAGAATTTTAAATGGCTTGCAAAATTGTTCTGTGTATTTGGAACAATGGTAGGTTTGTTTGGAATCGGAACGTTTACACAGGTAAATGGAATCACATCAGCAGTGAATAACTTCTTTGACCCATCCAATGTACATACGATCAGCTTATTTGGAATGAATTATTCTATTAGCGTTGTTGTAGCAGGAATTATCGTAACAATCTGTGCAGGACTTGTTATCATTGGAGGAATCAAGAGAATCTCTAAGGTATCAGAGGTTATCGTGCCATTTATGGCAGTGACATATATTGGTGTCTGTCTGATCATTGTATTCACACATTTACCACAGGTACCAGCAGCATTTGCTGAAATCGTACAGTCAGCATTTGGACTAAAAGCAGTTGCAGGTGGAGCAATCGGAGCTATGACAGTTGCAATGCAGAAAGGTATTGCAAGAGGAATCTTCTCTAACGAAGCAGGACTTGGATCAGCGCCGATCGCAGCGGCAGCAGCTCAGACAAATGAACCAGTACGTCAGGGACTTGTATCTATGACAGGAACATTTATTGATACGATCATCGTATGTACAATGACAGGACTTGCAATCGTTATGACAGGTGCATGGGATATGGGACTTGAAGGAGTTGCAGTCACAACAAAGGCATTTGCATTAGGACTTCCATTCCCTGCAAAAGCATCAGCATTTGTATTAATGATGTGTCTGGTATTCTTTGCATTTACAACAATTCTTGGATGGGCATATTATAGTGAAAGATGTCTGGAATACCTGGTAAATGGAAAGAAATTCGTTATCACAGCGTTCAAATGGTTTTATATTTTAGCAGTATTTATTGGACCATTTATGACAGTTAGTGCTGTATGGACTATTGCGGATATCTGTAATGGATTAATGGCATTCCCGAACCTTGTAGCACTGCTTGCGTTGAACGGAGATGTTGTATCTGAGACAAGAGGATATCTTGAAAGAGTTGGTATTGTGAAAACAACAGTAGGAGAAGCATAAAGAAAATATTGCTTTACTTTAACACTCTGATATAGTATAGTGGAACTATAAGATCAGAAAGGGAGTAAATGCTAATGAGCAAGAAAATCAAGACAGAAGCGGCAAAAAGATTATTTCAGGCAGTACTGACATTAGAGACAGAAGAAGAATGTTTTACATTTTTTGAAGATCTTTGTACAGTAAATGAATTAGAATCGTTAGCTCAGAGATTTGAGGTGGCTTCGATGTTATATGATAAGCATACATACTTAGAAGTTGCAGATAAGACAGGTGCTTCCACGGCAACCATCAGCCGAGTGAATCGTTCATTGAATTATGGAAGTGATGGCTATGATATGGTATTTAAACGAATGAAGAAATAGGCAGATGCCTATTTCTTCTTTTTCTTTTCTGCTTTATTGTTTGACTCTGGTTGATAGAGTTCATCGATCATTTTCTCAATCACCTGTTTCCTTAGATAGATATCATATCCAAGAAGTGTAATAAAAGCAAATTGCTGCAGCTGTTCTTTCTCCTTCGACTCCTTTAATTCAGCAAAAGTAGCCTCAGATTTATGAAATACATCTGCGATCGAATCTCGGATCGCCGTATTATGGTCATGCTCCAGCTTGAAAATCTCATTATAAATCGTATAAAAAGAATTCTTTGAGTCCTGATCATCAAAATGTTCATTTAAAGGATCTAACAGATTCTTAATATCTGAAATTGATAAAAAATTCTTCAGATAATAAATATAAATTAAAAGAATCATGTGATTCCTGGAATATTTTTTCTTATTAGAAGGTGGAAGAAGATGGTTTTTGGTATAGTTGTTGATCATGGTTTTTGTAAATATCTTGTCTTCTTCGAAACGCTTCGTATTCTTTAGCTGTTCTTCTAAAAAAGTAGTGACCTGATCCATATACAATTCGATGTTTGGAAGGTCTTCTGGAAGCACATAATCGAGTTTCATCCATTCTTCGAGTTGTTTTTCAAATTCCATAATGATTTCTCCTTATCTTATGACTATATTATACGGTTATTCAAACCATATGACAAGAGAAAAAACATCAGGTGCAACGGACTGGACTCGCTTCGCTCGATAAGGTATAATAGCAGTTAAGCTTTGAGAAAGGAATTTATCTATGGGAATTTATGATACATTAAATGAACAGCAGCAGGAAGCCGTTTTTTGTACGGAGGGACCGCTTTTGCTTCTTGCTGGTGCAGGGTCTGGAAAGACTCGTGTGTTGACGCACAGGATTGCTTATCTGATGGATCAGGGTGTGAATCCTTATCATATTATGGCAATCACATTTACAAATAAAGCAGCGAAGGAAATGAGAGAGAGGGTCGATGATCTGGTCGGATTTGGAGCAGAGCATATCTGGGTCAGTACTTTCCATTCAACTTGTGTGAGAATCTTAAGAAGGCATATTGATAAGCTTGGTTATGGAAACAGTTTCACGATCTATGATGCAGATGATCAGAAATCCCTGATCAAACAGATCTGCAAGCAGTATAAGATTGATACAAAGATGATGCCAGAGAGAAGGATCATCAATGAGATTTCTTCTGCTAAAGATGAATTTATGACACCTTCCGAGTACGAAACAAGACATCAGTATGATTTTAAGAAGAAAAAGATCGCACAGATTTATAAAGAATATCAGAAGCAGTTAAAGGCAAATAATGCACTGGATTTTGATGATCTGATCTTTAAGACCGTGGAATTATTTCAGTTCCATCCAGAAGTGCTTGATTATTATCAGGAGAGATTTCGTTATATCATGGTTGACGAGTATCAGGATACAAATACGATCCAGTTCCAGTTAGTCAGTATGCTTGCAAGAAAATATCAGAATCTCTGCGTTGTAGGTGACGATGACCAGTCTATTTACAAATTCAGAGGTGCGAATGTAAAGAACATCTTAAACTTTGAAAATGTATTTCCAGAAGCAGTTACGATCAAACTTGAGCAGAATTATCGTTCTACGAAGAATATCTTAAATGCAGCGAATGAGGTGATCAAACACAATAAGGGAAGAAAAACGAAGAAACTTTGGACTGAGAACGAAGAAGGGGATCTGATCGAATTCCATCAGTATGGAACAGAATATGAAGAAGCAAGAAAGATCATTCATGAGATTGAAGATCTATCCAAAGAAGGCTATGATTATAAAAATATGGCAATTCTTTATCGTACTAATGCGCAGTCTCGTGTATTTGAAGAAAGTTTTATGATCAAAAATATTCCATACCGTATTGTGGGAGGCACAAACTTCTATCAGAGAAAAGAAGTGAAAGATATTTTGAGTTACTTAAAAGTTGTTGATAATGGGCTGGATGATCTGGCAGTGCGAAGGATTATCAATGTTCCAAGACGAGGGATCGGTGCAGCAACAATCGAGAAGATCAATGTGTATGCAGTTGAGCATAATATTAGTTTTTTAGATGCATGCTTTTCTGCGGATAGCATTGATACATTGGGAAATGCAAAGAAAAAGATCAATGGATTTGCTGATCTGATCCGTGAATTCAGACGCAAGATGCAGGAAGGATCGCTGGAAGAATTATTTAAGTATATTACAGATGAAACAGGATATATTGCGAATCTGAAAGCTGAAGAAACGGAAGAAGCTGAAGGAAGAATTGAAAATATCAATGAGCTTTTAAATAAAGTTGTAATATATGAACAGGAAGCAGAAGAAGCGAGTCTGTCAGAATTATTAGAAGAGATCGCACTGGTTGCAGATATTGATAATCTAGAAGATTCAGATAACAGGGTTGTATTAATGACACTGCATAGTGCAAAAGGTCTGGAATTTCCATACGTATTTATTTGTGGTATGGAAGATGGAATCTTCCCAAGTTATATGACGGTGATGTCTGAAGATGATGACGATATGGAAGAAGAAAGACGTCTTTGCTATGTAGGAATCACAAGAGCAAAGAAAAAGCTTTATTTAAGTGCGGCAAAACGAAGAATGATGCAAGGAAGAACTCAGTTTAATAAAGTTTCACGGTTTATCGATGAGATTCCGGAACAGCTATTACAGTTAGACACAGGGGTCAACTTCAAAGAAAAACGTCCAGATAAAGCATTGTTTTCATCAAATCGCAGTAATCGATTTAGAAAACCATATCAAGCAAAATCATTTACTTCAACGAAAATGGATACTTTACCATATGATGTTGGAGATATGGTGAAACATATAAAATTTGGAAAAGGAAAAGTGCTTGAAATTGTCTCTGGAGGCCGTGATTACGAGGTAACAGTAGACTTTGAGAAAGCAGGAGTGAAAAAAATGTTCGCATCCTTTGCAAAACTAAAAAAAGTCGAATAAAATGAACGAAAAAGTTAGTAAAATATAGTTAGAAGTGATATAATAAAGAAAACGCAAAAGAAAGGAATGAGCGGCATGGAAAAATTAAGTGATCTTTTAGAAATGGCAAAAGTTTCAGACATCATTGCAACAAAAAAAGAAAAAGAAGATAACAAAATCGTTTGGGCGTTAGCGATCATCGGAGCGATCGCAGCAGTTGCAGGAATCGCATTTGCGGTATATAAATATCTGACACCAGATTATATGGATGATTTTGATGAAGACTTTGATGATGATTTTGACGATGATTTCTTCGATGAAGAAGATGATACGGATGTGAAAGAAGAAGACATCGAGGAAGTGGAATAAGAAAGCTTCATATAGGAAACTGAAACGAAGAAAGAACACCTGTTTTTGGTGTTCTTTTTTTGATACAATTAGCGGCTTTTCCCTATGATTTTTTTAGTAAGTCTAAGAAAAATAAAAAAGGATAATGAAAAAATATAAGATCAGAAACCGCATAAACAGGGGATTTGCGACAAAGTGTTCAAGAAAAATAAAAAAAGTTGAAAAAAGTTGTTGACATTTAAAGGACGATTCTATATAATAAATCTTGCTGTTAAGGAAATAGAGAAACAGCAAAGCACTTACGGGGTGTGGCTCAGCTTGGCTAGAGCGCTTGATTTGGGATCAAGAGGTCGCAGGTTCGAATCCTGTCACCCCGACTGTAAGCGGGTGTAGTTCAATGGTAGAACTCCAGCCTTCCAAGCTGATCACGTGGGTTCGATTCCCATCACCCGCTTTCATGAGTCTGTAGCTCAGTTGGATAGAGCAACGGCCTTCTAAGCCGTGGGTCGGGGGTTCGAATCCCTTCAGGCTCGTTTTTTATATATGGTGGGTATAGCGCAGCTGGTTAGCGCGCCAGATTGTGGCTCTGGAGGCCGTGGGTTCGAATCCCATTACCCACCCTATTATTTTGCCTAATAGATATGTGGTGAAGTAATTTAATTATATAAGGGTGTGTAGCTCAGGTGGTAGAGCACTTGACTTTTAATCAAGTTGTCCGGGGTTCGAATCCCCGCACGCTCACTATGCGGATGTGGCGGAATTGGCAGACGCGCTAGATTTAGGTTCTAGTGTCTACGACGTGCAGGTTCAACTCCTGTCATCCGCAGTTCTTTTAAGGATTGACAAGCATAACAAGATATGATAGAATATTTTTGTTATGAGTTACAAAATCATATAACACTTACGGGGTGTGGCTCAGCTTGGCTAGAGCGCTTGATTTGGGATCAAGAGGTCGCAGGTTCGAATCCTGTCACCCCGATTATAAGCGGGTGTAGTTCAATGGTAGAACTCCAGCCTTCCAAGCTGATCACGTGGGTTCGATTCCCATCACCCGCTTTTTAATTTTATAGGTAACCTATAAGATTTGAGTCTGTAGCTCAGTTGGATAGAGCAACGGCCTTCTAAGCCGTGGGTCGGGGGTTCGAATCCCTTCAGGCTCGTTTTTCTATATCTGTATATATTATATAGAAGTAACACATATGGTGGGTATAGCGCAGCTGGTTAGCGCGCCAGATTGTGGCTCTGGAGGCCGTGGGTTCGAATCCCATTACCCACCCTGATCATTAAATTTTAATGATGATGGGCTATCGCCAAGTGGTAAGGCACAGCACTTTGACTGCTGCATTCGCTGGTTCGAGTCCAGCTAGCCCAGTTCTTGATAATTTTATAAGGGTGTGTAGCTCAGGTGGTAGAGCACTTGACTTTTAATCAAGTTGTCCGGGGTTCGAATCCCCGCACGCTCATTGTTGTAAGAGATATGATTTTAGAGAGATCTAGGATCATGTCTCTTTTTTGATGTATGGAAATATGCTATCATTAAATTAACAAAGCAAAGAAGAAATATTATGTACGCATTCGTACCTATAAGAAAGTTGGATTCAAAAATGTCTATTCAAAATGGCTGAATGTAAAATCGGCAAAAACAAAGTAAGAACCAGTACTAAAAACACAAAAATAGCTGTATCTGCGGGAATTAAGTAGACACAGCTATTTTTGTATAAAAATACTTGACAGGAATACCAATACTTGATATACTATTTAAGCAGTCGACAAGAAAACAAATGCTTGTTGTTTTGCAATATGCGGATGTGGCGGAATTGGCAGACGCGCTAGATTTAGGTTCTAGTGATCAATTCGAACATTCGTAAAAGTACGTATTCATGCGGTTTAGAGAGTTTTTATCTCTGAATCGCTTTTTTATTTTTCGCTAGATTTTTCGCAAAATCTTGACCTAGTCAAGTGCTATGAAAGGCGGTATATCATGCAAAAAATAAAAATGTCAAATCCAACAAATCTAACTCTCAATCAAGCATTTGAAATGTATTTAAAAAAATGCAAAGTCAGAAACTTATCAGACAGAACTATCCTATCTTACAGACAAATCAATAAAAGATTTTTCGATTTTTGCGATCCAAGAAAACGACTATCAACAATCACAGAGGAAACTATTGACGACTATGTCCTATGGCTTCGTGACGAAGTACAAATCAAAGATGTTACCATCAACACTTATCTCAGAACCCTCAGAGCGTTTTTATACTACTGCATGGACTGTGGCTATATGGAATCGTTTAAAATTCAATTGTGCAAAATCGAGAAACCAATCAAGCAAACTTACTCAGATGATGAACTAGAACGCCTCTTACAGAAGCCAAATTTACGCAAATGCACGTTTGCCGAATACAAGACGTGGGTATTCGAGAACTACTTACTTGCAACTGCAAACCGTATACGTACGGCATTAAATGTAAGAATATGTGACGTTGACTTTTCAAGTGGTTTTATCGTGCTACGCAAGACCAAGAACCGCAAGCAACAAGTAATCCCTCTATCTGAATCCTTATCTGCAATCTTGCAGGAATATTTGGAAATTCGTGGCGGTGCGCCAGAAGATTACCTCTTCTGTAATGATTATGGCAAGCAGTCAGCCGTCAGAACATATCAACAGTTAGTACACAATTATAATATCAAACACAATGTGAACAAAACATCATGCCATCTATTTAGACATACCTTCGCCAAGCATTGGATCATTAATGGTGGCGATATATTCCGACTACAAAAGATTATGGGACATTCTACTTTGGACATGACAAAAGAATATGTTACGTTATTTGGAAATGATTTACAGATTGACTTTGAACGATTCAATCCACTAGACACAATAAAGAACCATGAACACGACGGTAATAAAATCTCTATGAAGAAAGGACGGTGAATCGATTGGACACATTAAAAAGAAATTTTGCAAGAACAATGCAACGAGAAGGTAAAACTATGACAGCCGTCACACAGGCGCAGGATTTCAAGGCGGTCTTTCGCAAAAATAATGATGGCTTAGAGGATCGTGATACTTCTATCATTTACTATGAAATAGACGCTCCTGTGGGCGTAGGAACGCTTTTAAATTATAAAGGTAAGTATTACATCGTCTTGAATAAAGAAACGGCAGAAAACGATGTGTACTATAAGTCAGTAATACAACAGACAGACGGTATCTTGAATCTCAATACTGGAACTGTCACAGGGCTTAGGATAATTTGCACAAAAACGACCTCAATTTCGTCCGCAAGTGACGGCACGATGATTTTACTGTCGGGTGACTTAGAATTGATTTTAGAGTCCAATTCGGACACTAAACGCTTAACAATAGGTGGAACATTCAACGAGTATGGTGGCACGTACAAGATAAAGAACATCATGTGTAAGAATGGCATCTGCCATTTGTACTGCGAGCGTACAGCAGATGAACAGCCAACGATTAACTATCGCCTCGTATTAGGTGCTTACAACAAGGCATACCAGATTCCTTCCAGTCCCGAATCGGGAATAGGTGTTACCAAACTAGAAACAACTGCCTATATGAATGATCAAATAGTGCCTAACCCTACTATTGAATGGACATCATCAAACAATGATGTAGCGACAATCGCACAGGACGGCACAGTTACCTTTATCAAGGCAGGTATAGTGAAATTTACTGCAACATGGACAGAACACGATGTAGAGGTCACAACAGACGAAATTACGGTAACTGAGAACGAACCAGAGGTTAATCCATGGACGTTATCAATTACGAGTAGATACAGTAAAATGTATACAAATAAAGACATGGTATTTACTTTTGTCACTAAAAACGATGGTGTAAAAGAACATCTGGACGGTCTACAGTATGAGATCATTAGTGATTATTCATTTACATTCGTGACAGAGACATTCAACACGACAGCCAATACATTAACCTTAAAAACAACGGATAATGGTGCGATTGGAAAGAAATTCACACTTCGAGTGTATCACACTGCCAAGAAACTAGAAGCAACTAAGGACGTTACTGTGGAGTCCTTGATTTAAGTGTCCTCGTTTTGAGGACAGTTGCAATGACCCTTTTTAGGGTTGTTGTAAATCCAACCTATGCAGATTTGCAATGGTTCAGATTTTTTGGTAAAAAAACGCCGAAAATTATCTTCCTTTAAATTTTAAATACCGCTTAAACTCAGTGTTTGTGCGGTATTTAAAGAATCAGTTTCGTGGACGTATAGGAGAGATGATTGATTTTAGTAAAAAAACGCCAAAATTCGTCTACGTTTTATTATTTTAGATGTAAAAACACTAGGAATCATAGGCGTTTAACCATTTGTACTTCTCTCGACTATAGGAGAGAGACAATTTTAGTAAAAAAATGCCAAAAAAGTTCCCACTTTTATTTTTGGACACCGTTCAAACCCAGTGTTTATGCGGTGTCTGGGACTTGGTAATCTTCCTGTAATAGGGAGACATGGATATTTTGGAAAAAAACGTCCAAAAAATTCCTTGGTTTTATTTTTAAAGGGACGTTAAAGCCAGTATTTATAAGGGTTTTTTCAAATGTAAATCTTCCTATAATAGGGGGACATATGGATGGAAAGATAAAAGTGGTAAAAAAGAGTCCAAAATCTTCCCCTTTTAAAAAAAATATGTGCTTTAAATCCAGTAAATATAAGGGTTTTAGCGGTTGCGCTAAGTACCAGTATAGGAGAGACAAGAATGTTTTAGACAAAATCGGTCAAAAATCGTCGACTTTATTTCAAAATATAATCACAAAGTCCTTATTTTAAGTCATTTTTAGATGATTCATTAAGTGGAACTATAGGAAGGACAAGAATGTTTTAGTAAAAATCAATCCAAAATTATCCCCCTTGCCTTAAAAATACAGTTACCAAATCCAGATTTTAAGCCATATTTTGACGATCAGTTAAGTGGAACTATAGGAGAGATGGTAGTAGAATAGTAAAAAAGAGTCAAAAAACTTCTCCCTTGCCTCAAAAATAAAATAACAAAGTCCTTATTTTACAAGGGTTTTTAAAGATTGTCTAAGTACAACAATAGGGAGAACATGATTTTTGGTAAAAAAGAGTCAAAAAACTTCTCAGTTACCTCTCAAAAACCATTAAAAAACTCAGTAAAATAGCCAATTACAGGCGATGTGATAAGTGTCGGTATAGGAAGAATGATGTAATGGTTTTAAGCGTTGTCCAGAAACCTAGTATTTTAGCGGTTTTTTAAACTGGGAATTATTTACATGTACCGAGTTTTTCGGAACATCAAAAGTCACTATATGGAAGGGTACCCCTTAAGAAAGCAGAATACAGAAATTTAGTTTTTGATATTGGTCAAAAATGTACCGTATATGCGGAACAAAATTTTTGCCAATTTTAAAATGTTCCGTATATACGGAACACGAAATGTGTCTATAAGGGGGCACATATATTTTGAGAATCGAGAAAATTGAACTTTTGATATTGGTCAAAAAACGGTTGGTGAAATGTGTGTATATGGAGAAGCATATATTTTGAAAATCAAAGAATGTTAGCATTTGATATTGGGTTAAAATGTTCTGGATATCCAGTACGAAATTTTTGTTAATTTTCAAATGTACTGGATATCCAGTACACGAAATGTGCGTATATGGAGAAGCATATATTAGACATGTAACGCTATCAAATTGCCAACGTGGACAAATCAAAATTTGGCTAAAAACCTAGTGTTTTAGCGACTTTGAAAAATTGGAAATTATTTACAAGTCCCGTATTTACGGCACAAAATGAAATTTGAAATGTGCGTATAAGGGGGCGCATATCCCCAACATAAAAATGTTCGTTATTTAATTCAAATGTATATAGACGTAGCAGGGGTTACCAAATCGGTAACCCTTGAATCTTAAGGTGGCAAAATGCCATATTAGAAATCCTAAGGTCGTAATCTGCGACGTTAAACACAATTATATAAGGAAGAAAGAGATCTATCAATTGCGATAGGTCTTTTTTGATACAACAAATTAACACAACAAAACAGGGGCAACAACAGATGGAACTGCAATTGCAGGGCTATATAGATTGCAACTGGAAAGGAAGTGAAGAAATGCAACTAGAAACATTAAATTTATCTGAAGAACAACTTGCAGGCGTACAACAGATTCTTCAAAGTGAGGGCGATAGGATCAGAACAAAGTATTCAAACGAACTCAGAACTGTAAAAGAAGAATTAAAACAATATAAACCTGCGCAGAAATCAGATAGCGAAATTCAATTTGAAAATCGTATTAAGGAACTCGAAGCAAGAGAACAGCAATTACTCGCAAAGGAACGTCAAGCAGAATTATCTACTAAACTTAATGACCTTGGCTTACCAACAGAGTTAGGACAGTATCTGAATCTTGGCGAAGATGTCGATGCAGGATTAGAAGCCGTGAGTGTGGCAATCAATGGTTATCTGTTAAACAATGGTAATAAACCCACCAATCACAGTAAACAGCAAGCAGTTAGCAAATCCGACTTCAAGAAAATGTCTTACGGAGAAAAAGCGCAGTTGTTTCAGGACAATCCTGAACTTTATAAGGCATTAGCCAGATAATTCCACACATCTGGGGAAACGACGGAACTTTTGCGCTCGTTAGCCGAGAGAACTTTTGCGCTCGGCTTCGCACACAAATGTGCATACGGTTTTCGGAAAGGACAAAGGAGTGAATTACAATGTACTTCAAACTGCGATTAGTCAGTTAGGATTTCCAATTGTCATGGTCATTGCTATGGCTTTTTTTATTTGGAAATTGTGGGAAAAATCGCAGACACAAAACGAAACTCGTGAAGAAAAATTATATTCGGTCATTAGTAAGGCACAGGAGCAGAACGAAAAATTATCTGCTACAAATGCAGAATTCGTGCAGGTGCTTACATCTTATAAGGATGACCTTGATGACATCAGAGAAGATGTCTCAGAAATTAAAACACAAATTAACAAATAATTAAGGAGGAAACATAATGGCAAATATTGTAAACAATTCTACAAATGCAGTAAATAAGAATATGATTATTCCAGACGTTTATGCGGAATTAGTCAGAGAAAAAATTGAGGGAAAGGTAGTTATCTCTCAGTGCGCTAAGGTTGTTAAATCTTTAGTTGGTAAACCTGGGGAAACAGTGTCTATGCCAAAATGGGCTTACATCGGTGACGCCAAAGACATTACAGTTGGTACAGCGATGGACAAAACAGCGTTGAAACAGACAAGCACACAGGCAACTATCAAGATGGTAGCCGCACCTGCGGTATCTGTCAATGACTATGATGATGCAGTTGAGTTCGGTAACGCACTTGATGAAGCCGCTAAACAGCAGGCAATCTCACTGGCAAGAAAACTTGACACTGATTGCATTAATGTTGCTTTAACAACACCATTGAAGAGTCAACTTGCTACAAAACATCAGATCACATTCGATGAAATGAACGCTATCTTAGGTTTATATGGAGATGATGCCAATGCAGAAGATTTTGCAGGTATTTATATCCATAGTGCATTTGTACCATCTTTCCTTAAGATGGATGGCTTTGTTGATAAGACAAAAACATTCACTACAGATGGCACAGGTGTTATGCAAAACAATCTGTTAGGTTACTTTAGAGGTATCCCTGTACTTGTAACTGACAGATTATACGACACAGCGAAACATGAGGGTTATATTCTTACAATTAAAAAGGAATCTATTGGTTTAATTCCAAAAGAGAATCCTTTTGTCGAACCTGCGAGAGATGCAAGCACAAGAACAACTACTGTATACTGCTCTGAATACTATGCAGTTGCACTGATTGATGACAGTGGAGTTGTTGTGGCAGGATCAACTGTCACTCCAACAGTAAGTGAATAAATGAAAGGAGCAAAGAGATGCTTGGCGGAGATAGATTAAAGTTTTTAAGGATTTACCACAATTTAACACAAAAATATATGGCTGAGTGTCTCGGGTGCTCGACCAGATGGATTAAAGGCATCGAAAGATGCGAAGTGATTCCAACCGAGAAGATGTACAATGATTGGTTAAACTGCTGTTATGGCTTATTGAAGCCACGAGAGGAAAAGAAAACAAGCAAAAAAGCCCGCGTCAAAAATAACTCGGTCGACAAATAACTGCTGTGCCCTGTCTTAGGGCATAGGGTAATTATATTTTAGTTTCAATAATGATTTTAATTTTAGTTGGAGAAACTTGAAAATTAGCAACCAGAATTTAACAAATGGAGAAAGGAAGGTGAGTAAGATGTATAAATTCTTATTCACTTTCGTATTTGTTTGCCAATTAGATGGGCAAGGTGTTGATTCATCTTGCTCACTAATCGGTGACAGATATGAAGAAGAATCAAACAAAGAATTTACCAACATGGTACAAAGATACAACAAATAAATATCATGCAATTTTGACGGACGACATTGACTCATTACTATCTTGCGCAATCTTAAAGCAAGCAATGGGATGGAGTGTTGAAGAAATATTTTTATTAAAGAAGAAAGTAAAAGGACATGAGGGACAAGACCTCAAAGGAAAAACAAAGAACGCCACACAGTCAGAAGGAATTGGCGTTGATCTGGCATTGCACAAAGGCAAATGCTTCGATAATCACATCACAAGATTTTCAAATATTGATTACAAAAACGAAGAATCTATTAATCCAAATCTTATGGAAAATATCACAAGACAAAATTACACAGAGAAATATGCAGGATCAACAGTGTTATTACTATGGTCATTATATGATTTACAAAAAGAAGGTCTAACGGACGAAGCAATGATGATGTTGCTCGCAATTGACAGCGCATATCTAGGATACTACAGTTCAAGATACCAGAAATATATCAAGCATTATCTTGTGGATATACTTGATTTGCCAGAATTTTACAAGTGTATTGAAAGACATACTCAAGAAGAGTTTCAGAACATAAAAAAGAAGTATAAACTAAAAGAAAAGATTACATTGAAAAAAGGTCATGTGATCACCAAGATTGATATAGATGCAATCAACGATACTCTTTTATGGGACACAGACACAAATCTTCAAATTGAATTGCCACAGGATAAATTTTATCCAGATAAATATTTTATTGACGTTGTCAAAGATATTTATGGAAAAAGAGCGAAGAGATATGATGAGATAATCCCACAAGAGCCATATTGCTATGCGCTTACTAAGACAAATCTACTAAACTATTCAATCGAGGTAAAAGAATAATGGAATATACAAGCGACGGAAGAATTGTAATACATAATGGTGATCTGACAAACGAATTATTGCGCAGAGGTCATCATATTGTGCAAGTGCGCCCAGACAGAAAGAACAAAATCAAAACAATCTTCCTCTTTGATGGTACGAAAGAATTAAAAGAGGACTTGCTTAATATAGCAAGAGAGGAAAGAATAGCATTGAAAAAAGAATTATTCGCATAACTAAAAATTTGACCACGAAGATTGTTCGTAGACCAAAATTTAGGTATGAACAATCTTCCTACCAAAATTTTAGGTGCTAATAATGTTAGCACTCAAAATCTTAACCGCCAATAATGTTGGCGGGTCAAATTTAGGTCAGTAGTCCTCAGTTTAGCGGACTAAAGTTTTAAGTGCCAACAATCTTGGTACTCAGAATTTAGGTCATACAATTTAACGGACTAAAGTATTAGGCACAAACAATCTTTGTACCTAGAATTTAGGTCAGTTAACCTCAAACTGAGGGCTACTAATTAATATCAGTAATCGACAAATTGTCGACTACTCAATAAACAAATACAAAATATAAGGAGAACAAACAATATGGAACGTAAAACAAAAACAGATAATAAAATTATATTCAATCAAGCACTCGCAGGATATTTAATGATGCAGGGGTTCATCTTAAAGAAGATGGAGCGTAATGAAAAATGTCCAGACAAGAATGTATTTATATTCAGACAATCCGAGAATCTGGAAAAGACAATCAAACAGTATTTATCTAAATAATCAAACAAGGAGAGCAACAAAATATGGCAACAAATACAAGAAAAGTAAGTAAAAATACAAGAGTAAGCGATCTAATCACAGTTGAAGATATTAAAAAATGGGAACCAGATGTACCCGTCATTATTGAGGCAGGTACTGGCGTTGGCAAGTCCTACTTTATTAAAAATACCTTATACGATATTGCAAAGGAAGAGGGTCAGAAGATTCTCTTTCTCATACATCGTCGCAAATGTGTCGATCAGTTCATCATGGAAATTGAAGCGGACGGCAAAGATGATGTGATTGATATAGTGACATATCAGAAGTTTTCCATGCACAAGTCAAGATACAATGACTTCGGAGAAGAGGACTTCTTTAACCCATATGATTACGGTTACATAGTATCAGACGAATATCATTATTTCACAGAAGATGCAAGTTTCAATGACACGACAGACGTGGCATATGACATGATAATGGAATGTCCTACTGCGGTCAAAATATTTATGTCTGCCACTGGCGAAAATATTGAATCCTATATGAGAGATTATCTCACGGATAACGCCCAGAAATTAGGCATTAGAGAAGGCATAAAGCCATTGAAATACAAGATACCAACCAATTGGTCGTTTATCAATCAACTCTACTTCTTCTATCGTGAGGACGCATTTATACGTAAGGCAGAAGAGGTAATTTGCAACGGTACAAAGGCAATCTTCTTCATTGACTCAGCCAAGAGAGCATACGAATTATACAAACAGTTCGAGGATCATGCCATCTTCTGCTGTAGTGAGAGCAATAAAGATTATGCCAAATATATGGACAAGGATAAGTTAAATCAGATGCTTGAAAATGAGAGATTCGAGGAGAACCTACTTATCACAACTGCGTGCCTAGATGCAGGTGTTAACATAAAAGATAAAGACGTGAAAGAGGTCATGATCGACATTCGTGATCTTGGTTCGCTGATCCAGTGCATGGGTAGACGACGTATCAGCAGAAAAAATAATGGTGCATATGCAGAAAAGATTGACGTTTACATCAGAGCAAGAACCAATGAACAATTAAACGGTATGAAGAAGAGAATTCAAGAAAATATTAAAGCCGTACAGTGTCTTGAATTTAATGGAGAAGAAGAATTTTACAAGGAATACCCAAGATTCAACGGTAATGTAGACAAAAGTGGAATCATTTATACGGATAAAAGAGATAATTGCTTAAAAGTGAATCAATTGATGCTTAAGAAAAAAGAAAGCGACATTGAACTATATAACAAGATGATTCATCTACATAAATTCGGATACTGTGCATATATCGCAGACAAATTTGAACGCAAGTATAAATATAAACGTGGGGAACTTGTAAGGTTAAGATATGAAATTTATGAACCAGAATTTATAGATATGATGTTTATGCTATCAAAATGTGCAAAAGAAAAAACAGAATTTTGCGATCAAAAGGAAAAGGATAAATTTGCAACAGAGTTGAATCTGCGAAAAGACGGCAGAGTTGTCAAAAGAGCAAGTACCATAAATGAACAGTTGTCGCAGATGGATATTCCTTTTCAGATAGAACCAACTCAAACGAGGCGAACGGGAAAAAATGTGAGATTGTGGAAAGTTGTTCGCACAAAAAATAAATTTTTCTCCTTATAATTACTGGATTTTTTGCCGATTTGCCTACACTTTTGCGGAACTCTTCTATATAGAGTGACAACGAAAACGTAGGCAAAATGCACGAAATCCCTTATAAACACTGGAGAAAAATTAATTTTAAAA
>SKEE01000497.1_pt1 | contig 44415 bp, 35 predicted proteins | sample 4826661 | NCBI WGS metagenome assembly SKEE01 (sample SAMN11008817, study PRJNA524170) | human gut metagenome | biome: Human fecal sample; material: Feces; isolation source: fecal sample from pouch patient p20 | host: Homo sapiens | place: Israel: Tel-Aviv | collected 2016-11-14
CAACATGATCCGCAAATACGGCGCACTGGATGCGGTGTTCGGGCAGGAACAGTACGCCCAGATCCCCATGGCGGTGGTGGGCATCGTGATGAAGTTCTTCCAGATCGTCATCTCCATCGTGGTGGGCATGGCAGCCGGCTGCATCCCCGTGGTGGGCTTCAACATGGGTGCAAAAAAGCCCGCCCGTGTGAAGGAGCTGTTCACGAAAATGCTGCTGGCAGAAGCCGCTGTCGGTGTGGTCGCACTGGTGCTGGTGGAGCTGCTTCCCCGGCAGCTCATCGCCCTGTTCGGTGCCGCCAATGAGAGCGTGTACTACACCGATTTTGCCGTGAAGTCCTTCCGCATCTACCTGTGCATGATCATTCTGGCCTGTGTCAACAAAGCCTGCTTCATCTTCCTGCAGGCCATGGGCAAGGCAGCAGAATCCACTGCCCTTTCCATGGTGCGTGAGGTGGTGTTCGGCGTGGGCTTTGCCCTGCTGCTGCCCCGGTTTTTCGGGCTGGATGGCGTGCTGTACTCCATGCCGATGTCGGATATCCTCACCTTCCTGATCGCAGGCTATCTGATTCACAAGACCTACCGTGAACTGAGCACGAAAGGAGAAGTCTAATGGAAAAACATATCATTACCATCAGCCGCGAGTTTGGCAGCGGCGGCAGGACCATCGGCAAGCTGGTAGCAGAGCATCTGGGCATCCAGTGCTACGACGCCGAACTGATCCAGAAACTGGCTGTCGAAAGCGGCTTTGACGAGAGCTACATCAAGGAGGCCGGAGAGTACACTCCCGGCGGCTTCCTCGCCTCCGCCTTCGCCGACCGCAGCTTCGGCCCCACCAACGAGGACCTGCTCTGGAAGCTGCAATACCGGATCATCCGGGAACTGGCAGAAAAAGAGTCCTGCGTCATTGTGGGACGCTGCGCCGACTTCATCCTGCAGGACCGCACCGACTGCCTGAAGGTGTTCATCCACGCGGACATGAAGTTCCGGGCAGACCGCATCGTGCGTGTCTATGGGGAGCGGGAGAAATCGCCCGAAGCCCGGCTGAAGGAGAAGGACAAGCGCCGCGCCGCCTACTACCGCTTCTACACCGATATGAACTGGGGCAATGCCGCCAACTATCATATTGCGCTGGACAGCGGGGTCATCGGCATTGAAAAGTGTGCGGAGATCATTGAAAGTCTTTCATAAGCCGTATCCGAGGCAAGTCCTACGCCAATAGAGCAAAACAAAAAATCCGAACCCTTCTCTTATCGAGAAAAGGTTCGGATTTTCTATTTTAGCGGCAGTCCTCCCGGTAGACATTCCTACGGGTTGGGAACCGCGCACTAACAAAAGCCCCACTGGGGCTTTTGTTGCCCCGCCTGCGGTGGGGCCGTGCTGTTCAAGTCCTCTTATCCGCTGTTATAGCTAAAGGGAAAATGTCATATAAAGCAAAAAAGACAGCTACCAAAAGCTGTCTTCCTTGTGGTGCGGATAAGAGGACTTGAACCTCCACCGAGTTGCCCCGATTAGAACCTGAATCTAACGCGTCTGCCAATTCCGCCATATCCGCATATTCTGTTTTGTTCGTCGCCGTTCGGCTCGGAACGATAGTTATTATACCACGGAAAGCGGGAAAGTCAAGCGTTTTTTCAAAAAAGTTTTTGCATTCTTTTCCGCATATTTTATCTTGCGTCCCTGCGCACAAAAACACAGACATCTGCCCCGGTGATGCCTGCTTCCGGGGCAGATGCCTGCCAGACCACGCTTCTTCTTTTGCAGTTTTTCCTGAATTTTCTCAGATACCCCAGAACAGCCAGAGGCTCCCTGCCCCCACGAGAACTGCCGCCAGTGTGAAGGGTACGCCGATGCGCAGGAAGTCCCGGGTACGGACAGTCTCGCCGTTCTTGCGGAGAATGCCGATGGCCGCGATGTTGGCTGACGCGCCGATGGGGGTCAGGTTGCCGCCCAGCGTCGCGCCGGTAAGCAGACCGAAGTAGAACAGTTCCGGCTCAATGCCCGCGCCGCCGTTCATGAGGGCGGCGACGCCCTGCACCACCGGCAGCATGGCCGCCACATAGGGGATGTTGTCGATGAAGGCCGACAGCCCCACCGACGCGGCCACCAGCAGCAGGTAAAGATGCAGCGGCTCGTCTCCGGCTGCGGAGTGGAACAGCTGCGCCGCCGCGTCGATGACGCCCGCCCTGCTCACCCCTTCCAGCAGAATAAAGAGGCTGAAGAGCAGCAGCAGGGTGTCATAGTCCAGTGCCTGGAACGTCTCGGCCAGCGGCTTCAGGGAGCGGCTGCGCCAGCAGGCGCGGGCAGCACCGAAGAGGCACAGCCCCATGCAGACGAGTCCGCTGCGCAAGGTATAGAGCAGATGCAGCACGCCGCCAGAGGGCTCGGGCAGGAAGGACGCCGCGATGAGCAGACCTACCGTCAGCAGGAGAAGCGCCGTGGGGACGTCGTCCTCCACCTCCGTTTCCACCGTGACATGGACAGGCTGGCGCTGGTCCCGGAACAGCCAGAACAGCACCCCCAGTGAGGCCAGCGCTCCCAGCTCCACGCTCCAGAAGATGCCGGGCCGGCCCTCCATCCAGAAGAAATCGAAGAAATTCATCCCCGCAAAGCCGCCCAGCAGGATGCTCGTGGTGTCCCCCACCAGCGTTGCCGCGCCCTGTAAATTGGACGATACCGCAATGGCGATGAGCACCGGCACCGGCGATAGCTTCAGCCGCCGGGCGATGGCAAGCCCTACCGGAGCCACCATCAGCACGGTGGCCACATTGTCCACAAAGGCACTGATGAACCCCGCCAGCAGCGCCAGCACCGACACAGCCCACCGGACATCCGGCACATGGGCAATGAGCTCCTCGGCCAGCCGGGCGGGCATCTTGCTCTGGATAAAAAGAAAGACCGTACCCATCATTCCCGCCATCATCAGCAGGACATTGAAGTCTACGGCCCGGGCGGCGTCCGCCAGCGTGAAATCGTACACGCCCAGCTTCCCCAGCAGCAGGAACGCCCCGGCCCCGCCCAGCGCGACCCAGGGGCGGTACTGCTGCACCGCCAGCATCAAAATATAAAACAGGACAAACAGGCTCAGCGCCAGTGTCATTTCGTCTCCTCCGCAGGTTCCAGAGGCTTTGCGTCTTCTTCTATCATCCGATAGCCCACGCCAAGCTCGTTGAGGATGTAGGTATTGCTGCCCGGGCGGCTGCCCAGCTTTTTGCGGATATTGGCCATATTCACCTGCAGCTTCTTGGTGCTGCTGGCGTCCGTGTCGCCCCAGATGGCCCGGACGATGGCCGCATAGGTCATCACGCGCCCGGCGTGCTCGGACAGAAAAGCCACGATGTTGTACTCCGTCTGGGTCAGGCGCACCTCCTGCCCGTCCACGAACACCTTGCGGCGCTCGTAGTTGATGGTGAGGCCCTGTGCGCTGAACACCCCGCCGGGCAAGCTCCCGCCGCCATAGCGGTTCACCCGCAGCGCAGCCCGCACCCGGGCCAGCAGCTCACCGGTACCGAAGGGCTTGGTGATATAGTCGTTGGCACCAAGGTCGAGGGCCTCGATCTTATCCTGCTCGGTGGTGCGGGCCGACAGGACGATGATGGGGGTCAGATACTTCTGCCGGATGGAGCGGATGGCGTCCAGACCGTCCCGGTCGGGCAGGCCGAGGTCCAGGATGACGAGGTCTGGGTTATAGGAGATGAACATGGTCATGCCCATCACGCAGGTCTGGGCCACCAGCGCCTGATAGCCGTTGGTCTCCAGCAGGGTCTGGATGAAGCTGCAGATGTTCGCCTCGTCCTCGATGATCAGTACCTTGAATTTATTATTGCTCATCCTCTGTTTCCTCCGTATCCACTTCTTCGGTCTCCAGCCAGAACCGGATGGTCGTACCCTCGCCGGGCGTGCTCTCGGCCTTTATCTCGCCGCCGTGGGCTTTGATGATGGCCGCGCACACCGACAGCCCGATGCCCATGCCGTGCTTGCCGCCCGACGAGGTATCCTGCGTCAGGGTCGTGCCGGTGAAGAGGGTCTTGAGCCGCTCTTTCGGGATGCCGCAGCCGTTGTCGATAATTTCGAACACCGCCCGCTGCCCCAGCGTGAACACCCGCAGCGTCAGGCGGGTCATCCCCTTGGCGTGGAGCACCGCGTTTTCCAAAAGGTTCGTCAGCACCTGCTGGATGAGCATGGAGTCCATCGGGATGACGATGAAGTCATCCGGAAGCTTTACTTCCACCGGTACGCCGGGGTGGAGCTTCTGGAACCGCACCAGCACCGTATCCACCAGCTCTTCCAGCACGGTGGGCGTCTTCTGGATGGCGACGCCGTCGGCGTCGATGCGGGTGACGGAGAGCAGATTCTCCACCATCCGGTTGAGCCACTGGGCGTCGGCACAGGCCTCGGAAAGGCGCTTTATCTTCTGCTCCCGGCCCAGCGAGTCGTAGTTGTCGATGACCGTAGAGCAGGCCCCGTAGATGGACGTCAGCGGGGTGCGCAGGTCGTGGGAGACAGCCCGCAGGAGGTTGGCCCGCATCTTCTCCGTCTCGCTCTCCATCCGCAGCTGCTCCTGCTTTTTGATGCGGGTGGTCAGGGTGCTCGTCATAAAGGAGACCACCAGCATCACCACGCCGGAGAAGATGTTCTCCGGGATGGTAAAGTTGAAGGCAAAGTAGGGCGTGCGGAACGCGAAGTTGACCGCCAGCACGCTGATGACAGAACCGGCCACGCCCCACCAGTAGCCGTCGGTGTACATGGAAACAAAAAACACCGCCAGCAGGAACACCATCGAGGCCACACCGTCGATGCGGCCGCTGATGAACTGGATGAGCGTCACACAGGTGAACGCCCCGATGAGCGCCGCCACAAGTACCCAGACGTCCTTTTTCCGGAGCATCTGCTTCATTTGCTGTCCCTCCCGATCTATATTCGGTTACACTGTAAAAGTATACCACAAATAAATTAAAGATACAGCAAAGGGTGGGTATTTTTCCATGGTTTCAAAGGGTTGACAAACGTGCGTTCCTGGCTCACAATAGAATCATCTTCTTTATCGTAATAAAGGAAAGGGAAAGAATATGCTGTATTTTGAGAACGACTACTGCGAGGGTGCGCATCCCGCCATCCTGCAGAAGCTGACGGAAACGAACTTCGAGAAGGTGTCCGGCTACGGCACCGACCCCTACTGCGCCAGCGCAAAAGAGAAGATCCGCGCCGCCTGCGCCTGCCCCGAGGCAGATGTCTTCTTCATCTCCGGCGGCACCCAGGCCAACTCCATCGTCATCGCCTCCACGCTCCGCCGCTGGGAGGGCGTCATCGCCGCCGCCACCGGCCATGTGGCCGGTCATGAGGCGGGTGCCATCGAGTTCACCGGCCACAAGGTCATCGGCCTGCCCCAGAAGAACGGCAAGCTGGACGCCGCCACGGTGGAGGATTTCTGCAAGACCTTCTACGCCGACTCGAACCACGACCACATGGTCTTCCCCGGCATGGTGTATATCTCCCACCCCACCGAGTACGGCACCCTGTACAGCAAGGCTGAGCTCGAGGCCCTGTCCGCCGTCTGCCACACCTACCATATGCCCCTCTTCGTGGACGGCGCACGTCTGGGCTACGCGCTGGTGAGCGAAGGCACCGATGTGACCCTGGCCGACCTCGCCAGGCTCACCGACGTCTTTTACATCGGCGGCACCAAGGTGGGCGCACTCTGCGGCGAGGCCGTGGTCTTCCCCCACGGCGCACCGGCCCACTTCATGACCATGGTCAAGCAGCAGGGCGCTCTGCTGGCCAAGGGCCGCCTCATGGGCATCCAGTTCGACGTCCTCTTCACCGACGGCCTCTACACCCGCATCAGCCGCAACGCCATCGAGACGGCCAACGCCCTCAAGAAGGGCCTCGCCGCCAAGGGCTACCGCTTCTTTATGGACTCCCCCACCAACCAGCTCTTCGTTGTGCTGGAAAACACCCAGCTGGCCGCGCTGGAAGGCAAGGCAAAGTTCGGCTTCTGGGAGAAGTTCGACGACAGCCACACCGTCGTCCGCATCGCCACCAGCTGGGCCACTAAGATGGAAGAGATCGAGCAGCTCATCGCTCTGATGTAACTGCCAAAACTTTTCCCTCCATTTTATGCGAAACGTCGGTTGCTTTTGGGGCGTCAGTATGCTATCTTTGAAAGAAACATGAGTGGAAGGAAGGTTTTCTCTATGGGCTTTTTGGACAGGCTCTTCGGCGGCAGGGCAAAGACTGCGGAAGAGACGCGGTTCCCCGGTGAAAAGATGGTCGTCAAAGCCCCCATGGACGGCATCGTTCTCCCGCTGGAACAGCTCCCGGACGAGACGTTCGCCGCAGCCATCCTCGGCCCGGGCTGCGGCATCGAGCCCACCGGCGGCACGGTCTACGCTCCCTTCGACGGGAAGGTCACTTCCATCGTCCCCACCCTCCACGCTGTGGGGCTGGAAAGCACCGAGGGCATCGAGCTGCTCATCCACATCGGGATGGACACCATCGCCCTGCGAGGCAGCGGCTTCACCCCGCTGGTCAGGGAAGGGCAGGCCGTCAAAGCCGGAACGCCCCTGCTGAACGTGGACCTCGACGCCATCCGCGCCGCCGGGCTCTCCACCGAGAGCGCCGTCATCGTGACCAACGCCGACGACCTGCCAAAGCTCCATATCATCGCGGGCGGCATCGTCTCCACCGGCACGCCGCTGTTCAAATTCGAGTAAGATACAAAAAAGACATCTGCCGCCGGCAGATGTCTTTTTTGTTATGCTCATGCTTTTTCGGGCTTATACTGCAGGACCCGCTCGGAGACGAGGCCGTTGAAGAACTGGATGAAGGGTCCGAGGCAGAACGCGCAGATGAGGGTACCCAGACCCACAAGACCGCCCAGGAGCCAGCAGAGCAGGGCGCAGAAGGCGTCGGTGAAGACGCGGCAGCCGAAGTACTGGAAGTGCGTGTAGTCCCGCAGACCCAGCGAGAGGTAATCGTAGGGCGCAATGCCGAGGTCAGCCGTCTGGTAGAGAGACGCGCCCAGCGCCGTCACAAGGACGGCCAGCACCACCCACACCAGCTGTTCCGGCAGGGACGCTGCCGGGCCGAAGGCCGCGGCAATGGGGTCGTAGAAGAAGGTTATGATGAACCCCATGCCGATGCCGTTGACGAAGGTGCCAAGGCCGATGTACTTGCGCCCGAACCAGAATTCCAGCGCAAAGAAGAGGATGTTGGTGGCGACGTTCTGCACGCCCAGCGAGATGCCCAGCAGCTCGGCAAGGCGCATATTCAGCGCGCTGATGGAGTCGTTGCCGAGATGGGACTGCTTGAAGAGGGCGATGCCCAGACCAATAATGACAATGCCCACCGCCATGCCCACGATGCGGCGGGTAGTCGGCTTTTGGGTGGTCGAAGTGCTCATGAAACGGCCTCCTGATTTATTTTTCTCTATTATAACGCTGCAGGAGGGTCGGCGCAATCAATATTGCACAATTCTCTGTTTCATTGTGGGAAACTCATCGTCTCAGGTCTTCTTCCAGCCGGGCCTTGTCCAGCCCCTCGCCGATGACGATGAGCACCTGCTGTCCCTGCGGGATGGGAGCCGCCGTCAGACCGGCGGCGGCAGCATTCAGCTCATACCACTGGCCACCGTCCTCCACGAAGCCTTTCACCCGGAGGACATTTCCGCAGGCGGGGTCGGTGAAGAGGGACGGGATGTTCTTTTCCAGCTGAGCGCGGGGCAGGCCCAGCTCGAGGAAGTAGGCCGAGGTGAAAGCATCGTGCGCGTCGAAGTGGAGCTTTTCGCAGCTGGCCTGCCGGTAGCCGCACTTTGCGATGCGGGCCATATCGTCGGCCGTCAAATCGGCCCAATCCTTCGCAATAATTTCCTCCGGGCCGAATTTCCGGGAGCACTTGCAGGCTTCCAGCGCACGGGCCAGATGGGCTTCTGCCCCCTGCTTCTGCGCGTCAGAGGCCAGCTGACAGCGGCTCAGGAGGACACTGCCCGCCCATGCACTCTCGGAAGCGAGGATATATTCTGCCTGCGGGGAAAGTTCTTCCGGCAGAAGGGCATCCACGATGGCGATGACATTGCCCAGCTGATACCAGCGGTCCAGCGGCTCGTCCCGCAGCACGTCGAAGAACTCGTCCACGTCAAAGATGCCGCTGGGCTCCACGATGACCCGCTCAAAGCCCCGCATGGCCATGGAGATGAGCTTCGTCCGCATCCGGCGCTGGTGGGTGTCGCAGTCGCAGCCGCCGCTGATGGTCTCCAGCTCCACGCCCCGGGCCTCGAGGTCCTGCAGCAGCATGGCGTCCACGTTCACCGCGCCGAAGTCGTTTTCCAGCACACAGACTTTGACGCCCTGCCCGGCCCACCATGCCGCGTATCTGCGCAGGAAGGTGGTCTTCCCTGCCCCGAGAAATCCTGTGATAAGGTCTACCTGTACCATTGTTCTGTCCTCCTGTTGTATCAGCCTTTTCAGCGTTAGTATAAACTGACAGCTGGCGATTGTCAAACACAAGAAACGGCCCTTTCCCGGTCTGGGAAAGGGCCGTTCCGCCGCAATGCTGGGGGTTCCTTACAGGAATTCGACGCTGCCGTCCTCGATGTGGTACATCGCACCGACGACCCGCAGGCCCGTTTCCTCCTCGATGTTATGGATGCACAGGCTCTTTTCGATCTCCTGCACACTGTGCCGGACATTGAGACAGCTGGCCTTGTAGGGGTCTGTTTCGTCCCCGATGGCCTTTTTTATCTCGTCCGTGATGTAGCGGATATAGCCGGAGGGCTCGGAGTTGATGGCCGCATCCACCGCACCGCAGTGGGTGTGGCCCAGCACCACCACCAGCCGACAGCCCAGATGGCCGGCAGCGTACTCGATGCTGCCCAGCTGGTGGTCGTCGATGATGTTGCCCGCCAGCCGGATGACGAACAGCTCACCGATGCCCGCCGAGAAGATGTTCTCCGGGATGACCCGGGAATCCGAACAGGTGACGATGATGGCGTAGGGCGACTGGCCCTTCGCCCACGTGGACATCCGGATACGGCGGGAAATATCGCCGCTCCCGTTTTCCGCGTTCAGGTATTTCAGATTGCCCGCCGCCAGCTTGTAGATGGCGTCGGCCGCGGTGCAGACTGGGGTCTCACGCATTGCAGCAGCCTCCTTGGGAAAAAGTGGTAAAATCGTTCTGCAAAAATGCCCGGCCGTCCAACGAAGGGCAGCCGGGCGGGAGCTCAGTTTATCAGAAGTGGATGACGCCGAGGATCAGACCAGCGATGAGGCAGACGATGGAAACGCCCCACTGCCAGCCGAAGCAGTACTTGATGTGGTCCTTGATCTCGACACCGGCCAGACCGATGCCCAGATAGGTAGCGGGAGCCACCGGGCTGATGAAGGTAGCGCAGTTGCGGCAGACGACCATTGCGATGGCGATGTGAGCCGGGTTGACGCCGAACTGGTTGCCAACACTGATCAGGACGGGCAGCAGGCCGTAGAAGTAGGAGTCGGTATCGAACAGCAGAGCCAGAGGCACGCTCAGGACGCCGATGATGACGGGCAGGAAACGGCCCAGAGAGGCGGGGATGACGCTGGCCATCATGATGGCCATCTTCTCCATGATGCCGCTCTTGCTCAGGACACCGAGGAAGACACCGGCACACAGAATGGTGGAGGCCATGGTCAGGCCGGAAGCCGCATGGCTCTTGATGATGGAGTTCTGCAGCTTCTTGCCGCGGTAGTTGACCAGAATGCCCAGAGCGCAGCCGACCATGAAGACGTAGTAAGAGGGGAAGATGTCCATGACCAGCACGATGATGACGGCCAGAGTCAGGATAACATTGAAGATGAAGTTCTTCGGGCGAGCCAGCTCATTGTTCTTCTCTTCGCTATCCGAATCATCGTACTTGCCGACATCCTCTACGGCAGCATCGCCCAGCTTGGCAATGCGCCTCTTCTCCTGCAGGCCCCAGAAGATGGCAGTGCCGACAGCCAGAACCAGGCCGACGACCTGCATCGGAAGGATCTGACTCCACAGGTCATTGGACTCAACGCCCAGAACGCTGGCGGCACGCATGGTGGGGCCGCCCCAGGGCAGCAGGTTCATGACACCCATCGACGTAACGCAGATGAGCAGCAGGGTCTCACGGCGCATGTGCAGGCGCTTGTAGACGGGCAGCATGGCGGGGATGGTGATGAGGAAGGTGGAAGCGCCGCCGCCGTCCAGATGGCCGATGATGGCGATGAGACAGGTCATCAGAGCAACGCCGACGACGTTGTTGCCGACCTTCTTCATCAGCGCACCGATGATCTTGTCGAACATGCCTGCATCGGTCATGACGCCGAAGAACAGGACGGAGAAGATGAACAGGACAGCCGTACCGTGGACGCCCTTGACGCCCTCCTTGATAAAGCCGGCCATTTCATCCAGGGTGAAAGCACCGGTAGCCACCAGAATGGCTGCGGTGATGGTCGAGACGCTGACGAATGCCAGTGCAGGGACCGTGACATTGCGCAGCAGCAGGACGATGACCGTGATCACCGTTGCAAAGCCGAGCAGAGCGAGGATCGTATCACTCATGGGTTTGTACTTCCTTTCCTTTTTTCATGTGCCGGGGATGCATTCCGTTTTATCCTCCGGAATCATTCCCGTTCGTTATGGTTCCAGTATACAGGCTCAAACTTACAGCCCAAAGCCCTTCTCGTTACGGTTTGTTAAGAAATTCCTTAATATCCTGTAAGATTCCGTATGGAAGGTTGGATACAATAAAGCCGGAGCTGCGCAAAAAAAACAACAAGCCCCGGAGTGGAAACATCCCGGGGCTTGTTGTCATCTTTATTTATGGGGAATCTATCGCCTTGCGGCGGTCCTCACATGGGGAAGCGGGAATTAGGCGGCATCGACTATATCGGTGACGATGACGACCAGGATGTACTTGCCGTCACTGGTCTTGGCAGAGCCCAGCTTGCTGGGCTCAACATACTTCCGGTTGCTGGAAGGGACAACATTATTAGCAGGGACCAGACTGTCCCTCACAAAGGCAGCCTGCAGGCTTGCGTCCTTCTTGGCATTCTCGATATTGACCAGAGTAACCTGGACCTTCTTGGTAGCGTTTGCCGTCTCGGCAGGAGTGCCGGTAGCCATCATTCCCAGAGCCTTCCTGACTGCATTGTTGGGGTCGTTGATGATATTGTTTATCTCGATGATCTTGCCAGTGGTATCGTTAACAGCATTGTCCAGAGTGATCTTGTCGTCCTCGCCAGCAGCGGTGTTGGTATCAGAAGCGATGATAGCCTCGATAGCAGCCAAGGTCTCCTCAGCAGCCTTATCCACGCCATCATCCTGCTCGACCTTGACGCCCATCTTGGTCAGAGAGTCAGCGATGTCCTTGCTCTTGACGCTGTTAGCGCAGCCAGTCAGAACGGACAGTGCCAGAACGCCGGCGAGGGCGACGGCCAGAAACTTCTTTGCCATTTTCATGATTTTTGCCTCCATAATTATGAATGATCTTACAGGCAGGCTGTCCAGTTCCGGTCGTCGGCCTGTTGGCTTTATTATACCCCCCTCCTCATTAGATTTGTCAATACATTCCCGCATTTTTATCATATTGCCGAATTATGAAGGATAGCTCTGTGCACATTCCACAAATTCATGAAAAACAGCCGCTGTTTACTCTTTCCGGCTGCTCCGTATCTGGGCCAGAAGCGTAGACGCCGACACCGGTTTTACCACATAGCCGTCGATGACGCCGTGGCTGCGGGCGTCCACGATCTCCCTTGTGGGGGCATTGGTCATCACGATGCGGGTCATGCCCGGGTAGCGGCCCCGGATGGCCATGCAGAAGTCCACGCCGCTGCTGCTCATCAGGCTCTCGTCGATGGCGAGAACGTCGAAGGGCTGCTGCTCCAGCAGCTGGCGCAGCTCGCCCCGGCGGGAGCAGGTGGACACGCTCAGACCCAGCGCGCTGAGGTCTTTGTCCAGCAGGTCGAGGACCTTGTTGTTGTCGTCCGCCGCAAGGATGCGCAGCTTGCTGTCCACGCCCCACTGCAGCTGTTCGCGCTCCTGCTGCTGCTCCAGCACCGGCAGATAGACATAGAAGGTCGTGCCTCTGCCGATGGTGCTCTCCGCCCGGATGCGGCCCCGGTGGGTGCGGATGATCTGGTCCGCCAGAGCAAGGCCGAGGCCGGTGCCTTCGCCGGTCTTTTTTGTGGTGAAGAAGGGCTCGAAGATGTGCTGCATCGTCTCCTTGTCCATGCCGCAGCCGGTGTCGGTGACGCTCAGGCAGACGTAGCTCGACCATTCCTCGGAGATCTTCTCTTCCGGGAAGAGCGCCGCCAGCTCACTGCGCGGCACGACACTGCCCCGGATGGTCAGCTTTCCGCCCTCGGTGCCGATGGCGTGGATGGCGTTGATGCTGATGTTCAGCAGCACCTGCTGCAGCTGGGTCGCATTGCCCAGAACGCATTCGCCGCTCAGCTCATTTTCTTCCTTCAGCTCCACGTTCTTCGGGCAGTTCGTCTCCACCAGCTTCCGGGTCCGATGGAGCAGTCCCTCCACCGACACGGCGTCGTAGACCGTCTCCACGTTTTTCCGGCTCATGGAGGAGATCTGTTTCACGACCTCCTGCGCCTTCTGCGCCGCCTCGCTGATCTCCATCGCGTTGTCATAGATCTCGCTGCCCGGGTCGGCGTCGGCCATGATGAGGTCGGCATAGCCGGTGATGGGGGTCAGGAAGTTGTTGAACTCATGGGCGATGCCGCCGGTGAGAGTCCCCATCATCTGCAGCCGCTGGCCGTGGGCCAGCGACTCTTCGCTGCGGTGGAGCTCTTCGAGGGTCTGGTTCAGGGTCTTCAGATCGCTGATCTCGGTCGCGCTGCGGCGGTCGCGCTCCTGCAGCCGGAACATCTGGAACATGAAGAGCACCAGCACCAGCGCCACGCCGCCGAAGATGAGGGCCACCTTCACGAAGCTCTGCTGTACCGGCTCGTAGAAATCATCGTAGTCCACCACGGCGCTGACGATCCAGAAGCTGCCCCCCACGTCCAGATGACGGAAGGCGCTGATCTTATGCACCCGGGGCAGCTCCGGGTCGGCCCACCAGTAGGAGTAGTAGTCCAGCGTGCCGGATTCCTCTTCCTGCTGAGCGCGCAGCAGCTCACTCAGACTGCTCATGTCCAGTTCCTTCCCCTGATAGATGCGCTGGCGGCCCTCCACGACCTTGATGCCCCACTGAACAGCTTCGGGGTGCATGACCACAAGGTTATCGTCATTCTTTATCATGATGTAGCCGTTCCTGCCGACATGGATCTCCGAGATGAGCTGCTGATACATGACCGTGGAGTCTACCACGAGGCAGGCTGTCTCATCCCCGGCCTTCTTCTTCATCACAAGATAGTGCTCGTCGCCGCTGTGGTACTGCCAGTAGGAGATGTCCTCCGTCCGGGTGATGAGAACATCGCAGACGGCGCTGAGGCCGTAGCAGCTGTAGATGACCTCGCCGTTGCTGTTTTCCAGCCAGACGTCCCGGATGGTATCGCTCCGGGTCACCGTGGGGCGGAACGCTTTGCTGGCCTCCGCTTTTTCGGCGATGGAGTCCAGCCTGTCGGCGTATTCTTCCAGCAGGACGCGGATGCTGTCGGCGGTGCTCTGCACCACCAGCTCCATCTGCCTCGTCTGGCTGTCCATCATGGCGGTGCGGTAGTCCTTCCACACCATACCCACCACGACAGCCAGTGCGGCTACCGTGACGACGCCGATGGCCAGCGGCACCCACAGGGTGCGCAGCGTCTGGAAGCGTATCTTTTTCGGGGCGGTCTCCTTCATATCGAGTCCTCCTTTGGGGCGGTCTTGCTCTTCCTGTCTAAAAATGTTATAATTTTATTTATCATAATTGAAACAAATTTTCCGGTCAGAAAAGTGCAGGGAGTTATCATGTCGTATCATGTTCTTATTGTAGACGATGATCCAGCGATTTGCAAACTTTTATCGAAAGTTATGATAAGCAATGAGATGGACCCTCTCGTCGTCAACAGCGGTGCGGCGGCGCTGGACGTCATCGCGCGGCAGAGCAGCACGCTGGATATGATCCTGATGGACATCACGCTGGGCGACATGGAGGGCTTCGATGTCATCCAGACCATCCGGCGCAACGGCGTCACCACGCCGGTCATCATCATCAGCGGCCGCAACGAGGACTACGACTTCATGTACGGCCTCTCGCTGGGCGCCGACGACTATGTCACCAAGCCCTTCCGCCCCCAGATTTTGGGCGCAAAGGTCAAGGCCCTCATCCGCCGCAGCAAGAGCTTCTCGCAGGAGAACAACCAGCAGATCAGCTGCGGGCCTTTCCTCTGCGACACCACCACCATGCGCTTTTATAAAAACAATGTGGAGCTGAACCTCTCCGAGAAAGAGCGCAGCCTGCTGCTGCTCTTTGTGCGCCACCCGCAGCAGGTGTTCACCAAGGACATGATATACGAGCAGATATGGGGAAACCTCATTGCCGTGGACGACAACGCCATCATGGTCTACATCAACCGCCTGCGCAGCAAGATCGAGGACAACGCCCGCACGCCCCAGCACATCATCACCATCCGCGGCGTCGGCTATCGTTTCGTGCCGTAAGAGCGTTATTTATTTTTTTATAGAAACAAAGAAGAGCAGCCAACTGCGCGCGGTGCAGTCGGCTGCTCTCTGGTTTTATGCCGGTATAAAACACAAAACCTTGAAAAAGGAGAATCGCATGAAGTTTGTGTGCATATTTAGCCGCAAAAGCGGGGGTGAGAAGAGCGAAGGAATCTCCGTGAATCCATTCCGAAGCGTGGTTGGCAAGCCACATTCCCGCTTTTACGCTATATCACTCAATCTTCGCGGAAAGAGAAAGGCTTGACTTCGCGGACGACGTCCATGACAGTGCCGTCGCGGGCCTCGATGATGCCCACGATGCGGTCGCCGAACTGGACCTTCTCCGGCTCGCCGACGATGGAGTAGGCGATGTCGCGCAGCTCCTCGATGGTCTTCAGAGGCACGCAGTCAGCGGCCTTCAGAGCCTCCAGCAGGTCGGGACGGCGGGGGTTGACGGCCACGCCGTAGTCGGTGACGACGATGTCCACGCTCTCGCCCGGGGTGGTGACGGTGGTCACGTCGGTGCAGATGGCCGGGATGCGGCCCTGCAGCAGAGGAGCGATGACGATGGTGCACTTTGCACCCTGTGCGGTATCGGGATGGCCGCCCTGTGCGCCGGTGATGATGCCATCGGAACCGACGACGACGTTGCAGTTGAAGTGGGTATCAACTTCCAGGGAGGCCAGGATGACGTAATCCAGCTTGTTGACGAAAGCGCCCTTGTTCATGGGGCTTGCGTACTCGCCAGCAGAGATGGGGAAATGGTTGGGGTTGGTGCGGACGTTGTTGACAGCGTCCAGGTCGAAGTCCTGGGTATCCACCAGCTTGCGGGCCAGACCGCGGTCCAGCAGCTCGCACATGGGCTTGGTCAGACCGCCGACACCCAGACCCATGTGGATGTTCTTCTCTTCCATGATCTTGGACAGAGAGATGGTGGAGGCGATGGATGCGCCGCCGACACCGGTCTGATAAGAGAAGCCGTCCTTGAAGTAGGGGGTGTTTGCAACGACCTGAGTGCAGTACTCTGCCATCAGGATCTTGCGCTGGTCGGTGGTGGGCTTTGCAGCGCCGGTAGCGATCTTCTCGGGGATGCCGATCTGGTCCACGACGCAGACGTAATCCACCTTGGTCTGGTTGATCTCTGCGGGGTAGTTGGGGTAGTCCACGAGGCAATCGGTGACAGCGACGACATAGTCAGCCATCTCAGCGTCCACGTAAGCATAGCTCAGGACGCCGCAGTTGGTCTTGCCGCCCATACCGGAGCAGTTGCCGTACTCGTCGCAGGAAGGTGCGCCGATGAAAGCGATGTCAACGTGAGTCTCGCCGGTCTCGATGGCGCGGACACGGCCGCCGTGGCTGCGCATGGTAGCCAGCCCCTTCAGCTTGCCGTGGGAGATGGCATCGCCGATCTTGCCGCGGACGCCGGAAGACTCGATGTTGACGATGGTGCCGTCCTCGATCATGGGGACGAGGGCGTCATGAGCCTTGCCCAGAGAGCTTGCGCTCAGGGTGATGTTCTTGAAGCCCATCTTGTGGATCTCTTCCATCACCATGCAGACCACGAGGTCGCCCTCGCGGAAGTGGTGGTGGAAGGAGACGGTCATGCCGTCGTGGGCATTGCACTTGACCAGAGCCTCGTGGATGTCCTTGACCATCTTGTCGTGGTCATTGCGCATCACGGGGGTGACCTTCGGGCTGGCCTTCTGGAAAGCCTTGCCGTCCTTATAATTGTTGCCCTGGAAGACCTCTTTGCCGGTGCGCTCGAGGATCTCTTCGGGAATTTCTCTGCCGACTGCGTTCAACATAATTACAAATCCCCCTTATACACGCCGGATGCCTTTGCCAGATCGATGGTGCGCTTTGCACCGTCGTAGAAGGCGATGTCGATCATCTTGCCGTCAACGGTGAAGACGCCGATGCCCAGAGCCTTCTTGGAGTCGATCTCCTTGACGACCTTTTCCGCGAAGATGATGTCCTTCTGGGTGGGCGTAAAGATCTCGTGGACGATGGGGATCTGACGGGGGTTGATGATGGATTTGCCGTCGAAGCCCATCAGGTGGATGTTCTCCACGTCCTTGCGGAAGCCATCCATATCCTTCAGGTCGGTGTAAACGGTGTCGAAGCACTGCACGCCTGCTGCGCGGGCTGCAATGATCATCTGCTGACGGGCGCCCATCAGCTCAATGCCGGTGCCGGTGATGTGGGTCTGCAGGTCCTTGGTATAGTCGCCGCCGGACAGTGCGATGCCGAACAGGCGCTCATCGCTCTCGCAGATCTCCAGAGCGTTCATGACGCCGCGGGCAGACTCCAGAGCGGCGATGATGAGGACTTCGCCCTCGGGACGGCCATAGGTCTTCTCGTCCTCGGCGATGGCCTGCGCCACGCGGTGGACATCCTCAGCGTGCTCGGTCTTGGGGATGCGGATGGAATCGCAGCCGCCGGCCACGCAGGCACGGATGTCTTCACGCCAGTAGGGAGTGTCCAGACCGTTGATACGGACGACCCGCTCTGCACCGCGGTAATCCACGGTCTTCAGGGCGTGATACAGGCTGAAGCGGGCGACATCCTTCTGGTTCTCGGCCACAGCGTCCTCGAGGTCCAGCATCAGGGAGTCGGCCTTATAGATGTAAGGGTCTTTGATGAGGCCGGGCTTCTGCGCATTCAGGAACATCATCGTGCGGCGCAGGCGCTTCTTGTTCGGATTATTCATCGAATGGCACCTCCCCAAGGCAGATTCTCATACTGGTCAACAGAGCGGAACACCGCGCCCTCGATGCGGGCCTTCAGGGTGCAGTCCAGTGCGCCCTTGTCCACGATGGTGATGCGGACGTTGTCGATGTCCAGATTCTTCAGGGTCTCCAGCGCGACCTTGCGCAGCTGGTTGCCGTACTGATGGATGACAGAGCTTTCGAGGGAGAAATCGATCTTGCCCTCACCCGGCTCGACGGTCACCATGCAGTCGCTGGATTCCAGAGTGCCAGCCGTGGCTGCTTTCTTGATCTCCATGCTTTTTTCCTCCTTGGCAGGTGGTTTCTTCAATCGTTATACCGTACTTGCGGGGCGGCACCTCACTGCGCCGCTCCTGATGGTTCTATCATAATCGGACAATCTTACAAAAGGCATAGCGTCAGTCTTAATATTCGTTAAGAATCGCCAAAAATTTCTCTTGTACACAAGATTTATTCCATTTGGTCATGGTGCTGGCGCATTTTCTCTTCCATTTTCCCTCCTTTCCTGCACGAGATGCCATCCGGCGCTGTTTTTGCCTTTTTCTCAGCTCTATCCTACCGCACCCGGCGGCATTTGTGAAATGAAAAGATGGAATCCTTATCCATCCAAAAAGGGAATGGGTAGTGCAAAGCAGGCAAAACCACTGGCTGTGCGTTTTGCCTGCTGCGGAAAAGTCCTTTTTTACACGGGGCTGAAGCCCTTACCGATGATCTCGCTGGAGTTTTCTATCATGATAAAGGCTGTCGGCTCCTGCTGGCGGATGAAGTTGCGCAGGCGGATGGCCTGACTGCGCCGCATGGTGGTCATGATGACCGTCTTGTGGGCGTCAGAGTACGCACCGCGCGCTTCAAAGGTGGTCGCACTGCGGTTCAGCTCGTGGATGATGAAGTTGCAGATGGGCTGCGGGTGCTCACACACGATGTTGAAGCACTTGCAGAGGTTCATATTCTCGATGACGTTGTCCACCACCATCGACTTGGCCACCAGACCCATGACGGAGAACAGACCGGTGGAGGGGCCGTACATTGCAAACGAGAGGCCCACAGCCGCCACATCCGCTGCCATCAGGGCAGAACCGATGTTCATGCTGGTGTACTTTTTCAAAATCATGGCGATGACATCCGTTCCGCCCGAGGATGCGTCGATGTTGAACAGGATCGCCGAACCGATCGCCGGGAGCATAATGGCAAATACCAGCTCCAGCATCGGCTGGTCGGTCAGAGTGCCGTGCATCGGCACCAGCGCGTCCAGTGCCTGCAGGCTCACCGACATCACGATGGTCGCATAAACAGTGCGGACGCCGACACTCTTGCCCAGAAAGATGAAGCCCAGCACCAGCAGCGCGTAGTTGGCCACGGTGGTGAAGGTACTTGCCGAGCAGTGGAGCAGCTGGCTGAACACGGTGGAAAAGCCGGTCACGCCGCCGAAGGCGAAGTGGTTCGGGAATTTGAAAAAGTAGATGCCGATGACCATGATCCAGATGCTGACGGTGATGAGGCCATACTCCGCCAGCGTCCGGAGCCATGGATTTTTGATTTCTTTTATTGTTGACGCCATAGTCTGATTTTTTGCCGCCTTCCGGTTTACATGGGGCCGAGGTGGATCGCCTGTGCGATCATCAGCATCACAGAACCGACGGCCAGCCAGATGAGGAACAGCTTCCACATGAACTTCATCCAACGGTCATAGGGGATGTTCACGGCGCTGATGATGCCCATCAGAGCGGTGGAAGTGGGCAGGACGTAGTTGCAGAAGCCATCGCCGAAGTTGAAGGAAAGGATCGCGGTCTGACGGGTAACGCCCACGAGGTCGGACAGAGGTGCCAGAATGGGAATGACAGCTGCAGCCTGACCGCTGCCGGAAGTCAGGAAGACGTTGATAATGGTGTTTGCCAGCAGCATGGCGGGTCCGAGCAGGATGGTGGGGACGAAGTTCAGGCCGTTTGCCAGTGCATGGACAACGGTATCGGTGATGTGACCGGCGTTCATGATGCTGCTGATGGCCTGTGCCATGCCGATGATGAAGGCAGCGCCCAGCATCTTCTTGCAGCCCTCAAGGAACTCCTTGGAGATCGCGGAGGGGCCAAAGCCGCCCAGTACGCCTTCGATGACAGCCAGTGCGAGGAAGACAGCTGCAGTCTCAGACATATCCCAGTCGAGCTTGATGCCGCCGTAGACGATGAGGATAAGGGATGCGAAGAAGACCAGCATGATGAGGATCTTGCGGGCGTCCAGATTGCCGAAGGAGTCGAGGTCCGCAGCATCGCGGAACTCGCTGGTCTTGTCGAGCTCGTACATGGGGCTGAGTTCGGGATGTTTCTGGATCTTCAGTGCGTAGCGGATGAGGTAGATGTTCGTGATAACATAGAACACAGCAAAGCAGATAAAGCGGTATCCCACGCCGGAATACAGCGGCAGACCGGCGATTTTCTGAGCCACGATGGTGGTGTTGATGTTCAGAGGGCCAGTGGAGAAGCCGATCGCGCCGCCCAGCAGGATGATGGATGCACCGGTGATGGAGTCCAGACCCATCGCAAAGGCCATCATGACCATGATGGGCGCAAAGGCAATGAACAGGTTGACGCCCTGCGTGGTGCAGATGAGGCCGAACACCAGCGTCAGGATGGGCAGGAACAGATAGACGCGGGTGGAGAAGACCTTCGCCATCTTGGCCACCACGGCGTGGAGTGCGCCGGTCTTGGTCAGGATGTGGAAAGCACCGCCTGCGAACATGATGACCAGCATCAGATCAATGCGCTTGATGAAGGCCTTGACGATGTACAGAGGAATTTCAAGCGGGTTGACGGGAGTCTTATCAATGTAGTTGAAATCGTTGGGGTCGATGACCTTGATGCCTGCTTCGTTCTCGAAGCGGGTGTAGGAGCCTGCCGGGATGATCCAGGTCAGCAGGACCGCAAGCAGGATGATGATGCCGATGATGACGAAGGTATGCGGCATCTTGAATTGTTTCTTTTTCGTTTCCATAATTTTTTCCTCTCTTTTGACACACCAAAGCGTCAGCTCTGGCCGTTCAGTTCTTTGGCCAGATTCTCATGGAATTCCTTCTTGATGGCTTCCAGCTTTTCCGGGTCTTCAATGAGCTGTGCGCCCGTCAGAGCCAGGATCTTTGCGCCGTAGACCACCGCATTGTGGGCCGCTTCGGTCTTGCCGGCGTCCAGATACTCCTGCGAGTGAGCTGCTGCGCCCTCCGGGACAAAGGCCACGCGGATGCAGGTGCCGGGTACATGGCGCATCACGTTGCCGAAGTCGGTGGAACCGGTCTTCTGGCGGGCCGGACGGATGCAGGGAGCATGGACCTTCTCGGCCTGCTCCATCACCAGCTCGTTGAGAGCCAGCACCGGGATCTTGTTGTCGAGGCTCTTTTCCTCGATGATCTCCACTTCCGTCTCGGTCATCATGGCTGCGCCCTGAAGTACCTTCCTGACGCGGGCCACCACGCCGTCCAACTCCGTACGGTTGTAGGAGCGGACATACATACTCGCTTCTGCATAGCCGGGCACCACATTTGCCGCCGTGCCGCCGCAGTTGACGATGGTGTAGTGCATCCGAACATCCGAGGGAACGTGCTCCCGCAGGAACTCGACGCCCTGACAGGCCAGGATCAGGCTGTCCAGTGCGCTGCGGCCCTTTTCGGGCTTGAGCGCTGCGTGAGAGCAGACACCGTGGTAGATGATCTTGAGCTTGTTGAGTGCCAGCGACTTGACGTCCACCTGCGTGGCCGGGCCGCCGTGCATCATGAGCGCCACATCCAGCTCCTCAAAGGTGCAGCCGTTTTCCAGCATCACGACCTTGCCGCTGATGGTCTCTTCGGCAGGCGTGCCGTAGACCGTGATGGTATACGGTGCGTCGATGGCTGCATCTTTCAGTGCCTTGGCTGCGCCCAGAATGGCCGGTCCCTGCATGTGGTGGCCGCAGGCGTGGCCCAGACCGGCCAGAGCATCGTACTCGCAGAGCAGGCCGATGTTCGGGCCGCCCTCGCCGTGCTTCCAGACAGCTCGGAAGGCGGTATCCATACCAGCAATGCCGCGCTCCACAGTGAAGCCTTCTTTTTCCAGCCAGCCGGTCAGGGTCTCAAATGCATGAAACTCCTGCAGACCCACTTCCGGGTGGTCGAAGAAGTCGTCTGCCATTGCAGTCAGGGCAGCTGCGCTCTGCTCAACGCTTCGCTCCAGTTTTTCCTCCAACATAATAAGCACCTCCGTTTTTTGGTACTTTCAGTTTACCAAACCGGAGGTGCTTTGTACATTTTGAAAAAATTATATCTTCATTTTGGAATTCTTATGTTCAGTTTATCAGAGCTTCAAATACTCCTCTGCCGCATCCTTCATCTGCATGATCATCGCTCGCATGGGCTTGGTCAGCTCCACATCCCGGCGGTAGGCCACCACAACGTCCTGTCCGTACCTGGAAATGTCGATGGTGTAGTATTTCACCGGCTTCGGATAGTGGATGTTCTTCTGATAGCCCTGCCGGATAAAGCCCACACCCAGACCCTCGGCCACCAGCTGTGCGCCAAGCTCCATATTGCGTACTACCCGGATGCGGCCCGGCTTGACCTTGTGATCTTTCAGGATCTTCTCTTCCACCCGCCGGGCGCTCTGCATCTCGGTGTTCAGAAATATCGTCTCACCGCTCAGAAGGTGCGGGTCAAGGAAGTCGAACATTGAGCCTTCGACGGGGACCGCCTTTTCGTTCAGCGGGTGGTCTCCGGGCAGTATCAGCAGAAAATCTTCCATGCCCAGCGGGACAGCCTCCATCTCGGACGTTACGTCGCTCTGGCTCAGCACCACAAGGTCAAGCTCCCGATTTTTCAGCATGATGGTCAAATCGGCCAGATTTCCTTCCCGGATGACCACATCCACCTGCGGCCACTCCCGCTCGTACACCGACAGCACCGCCGGCAGAAACCAGATGCCGCGCCGCTGTGCGATGCCGATCCGCACCTGCCCGGCATCCTCCCGATCCGTCTGCCGCCTCACCGCCTCGAACTGCCGCTCCAGCTCCAGCATCTGAGAAGCCTTTTCCACATACTGCTTGCCCAGCCACGTCAGCTCGAATTTCCGGCCATTCCGCTCGAACAGCCGCGCCCCCAGGATCTTTTCCACATTATTGATGTACAGACTCAGTGCGGGCTGTGAGATATACAACCGCTCCGAGGCGCGGGTCAGGCTCTTGCATTCCGCAAGGGTGCAGACGTACTTTTGCTCCTTCAAGTCCATTCGATTCCAGCCTCCTCACCAAATAACGACACTTTTCTTATTATAGCACATTTGAGTGCAAACAAAAAAGCCCTCCTTTGCAGGAGGGCTTTCGTATGAGCTTTACACAGACCGTTTTGCAGCATCATCGAGACTGCAAGGTCGAGAACACTGCCGCAATGCCCACGCTGATGGGCGCTGCTGATGCTGCTGATTATTTTTTATGCGTGGTTGAAGCCCTTGCCGAACACCTCGGTGGTGCTGAGCATCGAGATAAAGGCGTTGAGGTTTTCCTTATGGATAAATGCCTGCAGCTGCAATGCCTCGCGGTGGGTGAGGGTCGTATAGATCATGTAGTGGGGCCGGTCGGTGTAGGCACCGTAGCAGGGCGTATAGGTCGCGCCGCGCACCAGCTTGCGCATGACGAAGTCACAGATGGGGTCTTTGTCGTCGCAGATGATGAGGATGGCCTTGCACATCTTCATCTGCTCGAGGACGGCATCGACGACGAGGCTCTTGACCGTCAGACCCACGAAAGAGTAGAGAGCGGTGTAGAGGTCGAAGACGAAGCAGGCTGCCAGCACCATGGCGAGGTCGGTGATAAAAAGCGCCTCGCCGGTGTTCTTCATATGGGCGTATTTTTTCAGGATGAGGGCGACGACATCGGTGCCGCCGGAAGACGCGCCCACGTTGAAGAGCAGAGCCGACGCAATGGCGGGCAGGGCGATGGCGAAGACCAGGTCCAGCATGGGCTGGTCGGACAGGGGGCCGCTGAGGGGGACATATTTTTCAAAAAGAGCCAGCTCGGCCGTCATGACGACGGTAGCCCAGCCGGTGCTGATGGCAAAATCCCTGCCGAGGAATATCCAGCCCAGAACGAGCAGGAAGATATTGGCACCGGACGAAAAAGCTGAGGCCGACAGGGGCGTGAGCTTTGCCACAAGGGCCGCGCCGCCGGTCACGCCGCCGAAGACGAAGTTGTTGGGGAATTTGAAGAAGTATACGCCGATGGTCATGATGCTGATACTCAGGGTGATGATAACGTATCGACTGACGATCTGCAAGGTCTTTTCCCGCGTGCTGATCTCCATTTGACTGTTTCCTTTCGCCGTCCGCGCGGCACTCTCTTCTCACACGAAGGGCCGTTTCTCTGCCCATTACTTGTGTTATTGTAACACTGCCCACTGCGCCGTTCAAGAGGAAAAAAACGTTCCGCACAAAAACCGCCCGCTTCGTTTTCCACAAAGCGGGCGGCAGATGTTGAATTTATGGAAGTGCTTACAGCTTCTTGCCGGTCAGCATCTCGTAGGCTTCCTCGTACTTGGCGATGGTCTTGTCGATGACGTCCTGCGGCAGGTCGTAATCACTGTCGGGGTTGGCCAGCAGCCAGTTGCGGACGAACTGCTTATCAAAGGAGGGCTGACCGTGGCCGGCCTCGTAGCCCTCCAGCGGCCAGAAGCGGGAGGAATCGGGGGTCAGCATCTCGTCGCCGAGGATGACGTTGCCCTCCTCATCCAGACCGAACTCAAACTTGGTGTCGGCGATGATGATGCCGCGGGAGAGGGCATACTCAGCGCACTTCTTATACAGAGCGATGGTGTAGTCGCGCAGCTTGGTGGCGTACTCCTCGCCCTTGCCGGGGAACAGCTTTTCCAGCACGTCGATGCTCTGCTCGTAGGAGATGTTCTCGTCGTGGTCGCCGATCTCAGCCTTGGTGGAGGGGGTGTAGATGGGTTCGGGCAGCTTCTCGGACTCCTTCAGGCCCTCGGGCAGCTGGATGCCGCAGACCTTGCCGGTCTTCTGATAGCTGGCCCAGCCGCTGCCGGTGATGTAGCCGCGGACGATGCACTCGACGGGCAGCATGGTCAGCTTGCGGCACATCATGCTGCGGCCCTCGTACTGGGGCTGCTGGAAGAACTCGGGCATCTCCTTCACGTCCACGCTCAGCATATGGTTGGGCAGCAGGTCGCGGGTGTAGTCGAACCAGAACTTGCTCATCTGGGTCAGCACCTTGCCCTTGTTGGTGACTTTATTCTTTAAGATAACATCGAATGCAGAGATGCGGTCGGTGGCGACCATGATGAGGCTGTCGCCGTTGTCGTAGATCTCGCGGACCTTGCCTTCCTTGATGGGCTTGAACTCAGTCATAGCAAAACTCTCCATTTTCCTTATTCCGTAGGTATCTTTTCTTTTGGTCATTGGCAGGCTGTCTGCCGTCCTGTTACACTATAATCTTATCACAGGAATTGTCCGTTGGGAAGAAACAGATGGGAGAGAAATGGGCCGATTTTTGGTTTTTTCTCGTGAAAAGTGCTAAAATCCAGCTTAAATTTTCGTCGTTTTGACGGTAAAAGTCGTACTTTCGCCCCATTTTCGCCTGCCTTGCTGACCGAAACGCCGTCATTGACGAAATTTGTGAAAACGTGTATCATGGGGAACAGCATCGCATTTTTCAACTTTTGTCTTTTAAGGAGGTCCATGCCATGCGCCCTCTCATCATCGCCCACCGCGGCGCGTCCCATCTGGCCCCCGAAAACACGCTGACCGCGTTCCGTCTGGCAAAGACGCTGGGTGCGGACGGCTTCGAGTGTGACGTTCAAATCACCAGAGACCGTCATCTCGTGGTGGCCCACGACTACCTCACCGACCTCAAGACCGGCGTCCACGGCAACATCCCGGATATGGACTTCGACGACCTGCGCCAGCTGGATTTCGGAAAATGGAAAAGCCCGGAGTTCACGGGCGAAAAGATCCCCACCCTCGAAGAGGTTCTGGAAGCCGCGCAGGACTTCAGGATGGTACATATTGAGTTAAAGCCCTACTTGGACCGGGACGAAGAGATCGTGGACCGGGTCATCGACGCCGTCCTTGACGCCGGGCTGGAAGAAAAGGCCGTGCTCACCTCCTTCGAGTACGGCACCCTCCGCCGGGTGAAGGAGCGGATGCCCCAGATGGCCCCCTGCGCCATGACCCTCAGCCCCGAATCCCAGCTCATCCAGCCGGCCACCTTCTGGGAGAAACTGGGCCTCAAGAAGACCGACCCTCTCGTGGAGAAGCTTTCCAGCCCCCAGGCCCTCAGCGAAGCGGCCGCTCTGCTGGAAGACCCCAGCAGTCTGGACGAAGAGAACAGCGTCCTCATCTACTACTTAAAAGACCGTCTCGATTTTCTCTACTCCATCTACCCCGGCATGAACCTGGCCGAAATTCTGCAGCAGTATTATTATCAGACGGATTTTGTGAACTATGTGGCCCAGTTCGGCTTCCCGGTGGATTACGTCGGGCCGGAGTACCACGCCTTTTTCCGGGACAAAGACCTTGTCCCCAACGCCCACGCCCACGGCTTCAAGGTCGCGCCCTGGCCGGTGGGCGAGGACAGCCGGGACGACCTGCGCCAGCTGTTCCGGCTGGACCCGGAGCTTGTGGTCACGAATAAGCCCGAGGTGGCCGTTTCCATCCTCACCGGGCTGGGCCAGTGGGACGAATCATCCAAAGAGGGTTGACAGCCCTCTTTTTTTGGACCATAATAGTCCTGTATCAAACAGTTTCATGTGAAACAGTTCGACCTCCGAACATTCAAAGCTCTGCCATATCATATAACGAACAGAAGGATGGTAACTATGTGTAAAGAAATCAAGCCTTGCTGCACTCCTGTCGCGCCGCCGTGGGAGGCGCCGCAGGTCATCCCGGCCCAGCTGCGCCGGGTAAATAACCTCATCTTCCGCAAGATCGGCCTGTTCTCCCGCACCAATGGCGTGGAGGCCGTGACTCCCATGCACGGCTGGATCATGGAGTATCTCTACCGGAACTCCGACACCCCCGTATTCCAGCGGGACATCGAGCGGGAGTTCTCCATCACCCGCTCCACCGTTACCAATATTTTACAGCTCATGGAGCGCAAGGGCTACATCGCCCGTCAGAGCGTCGCACAGGACGCCCGCCTCAAACAGCTGGTGCTCACCGAAAAGGGCCGCCAGTTCCACGAAAATACCATGCTCGCCCTCCACCAGACCGATGAATATGTGGCCAGTCTGCTCACCGAAGAAGAGAACACCGAGCTGCTGCGGCTGCTGAATAAGTTGTATCTCGGCCTAAAGTGAAACAAATATGAACTTTTTCCGAAACTTTGGAAAAAGCATTGACTTTAATATTGTTTTGTATAAAATTGTTCCGTACCAAACAATTTATCAAAGGAGGCTCAAAGTATGATAAAGAAGCTTGCTTCCCATCTGGGCGAATACAAACGCGCCGCTATCCTGACGCCGATGTTTTCCGCACTGGAAGCAGTCATGGACATCCTGCTGCCCACCATCATGGCGTTCATCATCGACCTTGGCATTGAAAAGGGCGATATGAACGCCATCGTCAAATACGGCCTGCTCACCTTCGCAGTGGCGGCCATCGCTCTGCTGCTGGGCGTTCTGGCCGGCAAGTACGCCGCCGAGGCGTCCACCGGCTTTGCCGGCAACCTGCGCGATGCGATGTATGAGAACATCCAGCATTACTCCTTCTCCAACATCGACAAATTCTCCACCGCCGGCCTCGTCACCCGTATGACCACCGACGTGACCAACCTGCAGAACGCCTTCCAGATGATGGAGCGTATGTGTGTGCGCGCCCCGGTCCATCTGGTGTTCGCACTCATCATGGCGTTCAGCATCGGCGGCCCTCTGGCCCTCATCTTCGTGGTGTCCATCGCCTTCCTGCTGGCCGTGCTGGCAAGCATCATGGTCCCCACCTTCAAAATTTTTGACCGTGTTTTCAAGAATTACGACAACCTGAACTCCTCCGTACAGGAGAACGTCTCCGCTATCCGCGTGGTCAAGAGCTTCGTCCGCGAGGGCTTCGAGAACGAGAAGTACACCAAAGCCTGCGAGGGTCTGTATCAGCAGTTCGTCAACGCAGAGAGCCGTCTGAGCTTCAACAGCCCCGCCATGCTGACGGCTATTTACGGCTGCAACATTGCCCTGAGCTGGTTCGGCGCAAAGTACATCCTGCACGGCGCGCTGACCACCGGCCAGCTGAATGCTCTGTTCGGCTACATCATGAACATCCTGATGGCTCTGATGATGCTGAGCATGGCTTTCGTCATGATCTCCATGTCCGCCGCTTCCGCAAAGCGTATCGTGGAAGTCCTGGACGAGAAGACCGACCTGCCCCCCGCCAAGGCTCCCGTGCAGGAAGTCAAGGACGGCAGCATCCGCTTCGACCACGTCACCTTCAAGTACAAGCACGGCTCCGGCCAGCCTGTCCTGAACGACATCACCTTTGACATCAAGCCCGGCGAGACACTGGGCATCATCGGCGGCACCGGCAGCGCAAAGTCCAGTCTGGTGCAGCTCATCCCCCGCCTGTACGACGCCGAGACCGGCACTGTCAGCGTGGGCGGCGTGGATGTCCGGGATTATAACCTCGATGTCCTCCGCCACGAGGTCTCCATGGTGCTCCAGAAGAACGTCCTGTTCTCCGGCACCATCCTCGACAACCTCCGCTGGGGCAATGAGAACGCCAGCGAGGAAGAGTGCATCCGTGTGGCGAAGCTGGCCTGCGCCGATGAGTTCATCGAGCGCTTCCCGGACAAGTACAACACCTGGATCGAGCAGGGCGGCTCCAACGTGTCCGGCGGCCAGAAACAGCGTCTGACCATCGCCCGCGCCCTGCTGCGCAAGCCGAAGGTCCTCATCCTCGACGACTCCACCAGTGCCGTGGATACCGCCACCGACGCAAAGATCCGGAAGGCATTCCGTGAGGAGATCCCCGGCACCACCAAGATCATCATCGCACAGCGCATTTCCTCGGTGCAGGATGCCGACCGCATCCTCGTGCTGGACAACGGCCAGATCAACGGCCTCGGCACTCACGAGGAACTGCTGAAGAACAACGCGATCTATCAGGAAGTCTACAACAGCCAGACTCAGGGCGGCGGCGACTTCGACAAGCAGGGAGGTGAGCAGTAATGGCAGAACAGAAAGCAAAAGTCGTCCATGGCCCCGGCCCCCGCGGCATGGGAGGCCCGCGTCCGAAGGTCGAGAACCCGGGCAAGCTGCTCAAGCGCATCATGGCAGAGGTGTTCCAGCATTATCTGCCTCACTGCATCCTCGTGCTCATCTGCATCGTGGTCAGCGCGCTGGCCAATGTGCAGGCAAGCCTGTTCCTGCAGACCCTTATCGACGACTATATCATCCCCATGACCCAGCAGCAGGACCCCAGCTTTGCACCGCTGGCCGGTGCGCTGGTGCGCGTCGGCTGCATCTATGTGGTGGGCATCCTCGCCGCCTGGCTCAACGCCCGCATCATGGTCAACGTCACCCAGGGTACCCTGCGCAACCTGCGCATCCAGCTCTTCACCCACATGGAGAGCCTGCCCATCCGCTACTTTGACACCCATCCGCACGGCGACATCATGTCCGTCTACACCAACGACGTCGATACCCTCCGCCAGATGCTCAGCCAGAGCATCCCGCAGCTGGTGTCCAGCGCCATCACCATCGTTTCCGTCTTTGCCAGCATGTGCATGCTGAGCTGGCAGCTCACCATCGTCACCATGCTGATGGTAGCCCTGATGCTCTTCTGCTCCAAGAAGATCACCCAGCAGAGCGGCAAGTACTTCATCGCACAGCAGCGCGACCTCGGCAAAGTGAACGGCTACATCGAAGAGATGATGGAAGGCCAGAAGGTCGTCAAGGTCTTCACCCACGAGCAGAAGGCCCTCGAGGGCTTCCGCGAGCTGAACGACAAGCTCAAGGACAGCGCCAAGCAGGCCAACAGCTTCGCCAACATCATGATGCCCGTCAACGCTCAGCTGGGCAACATCAGCTATGCCATCTGCGCTCTGGCGGGCGCAGCCATGGCCGTCAGCGGCATGGGTGGCGTGACGCTGGGTACTGTCATGGCGTTCCTGTCCCTGAATAAGAGCTTCAATATGCCCATCAGCCAGGTGTCCATGCAGGCCAACAGCATCATCATGGCACTGGCCGGTGCAGAGCGCATCTTCAAGATGATGGATGAGCCCAGCGAGACCGATGAGGGCTATGTCACCCTCATCAACGCCAAGTACGACAAGGATGACAACCTCGTGGAGGCCAACGAGCGCACCGGCATCTGGGCCTGGAAGCATCCCCACCACGACGGCACCACCACCTACCACAAGCTGGAAGGCGACATCACCTTTACGGACGTCGATTTCGGCTATGTACCGAACAAGACTGTCCTGCACAACATCAACCTCTATGGCCGTCCGGGCCAGAAGATCGCCTTCGTCGGCTCCACCGGCGCCGGCAAGACCACCATCACCAACCTCATCAACCGCTTCTACGACATCCAGGACGGCAAGATCCGGTACGACGGCATCAACATCCACAAGATCAAGAAAGCCGACCTCCGCCGCTCTCTGGGCATCGTGCTGCAGGATACCCACCTGTTCACCGGCACGGTCATGGAGAACATCCGCTATGGCCGTCTGGAGGCCACCGACGAGGAGTGCATCGCCGCAGCCCGTCTGGCCAACGCCGACGGCTTCATCAAGCGCCTGCCCGAGGGCTACAACACCATGCTGACCGGCGATGGCGCGAACCTGTCACAGGGCCAGCGTCAGCTGCTGGCCATCGCCCGTGCAGCCGTCGCCGACCCGCCGGTGCTCATCCTCGATGAGGCTACTTCCTCCATCGACACCCGCACCGAGGCTCTGGTGCAGCGCGGCATGGACGGCCTGATGTACGGCCGCACCAGCTTCGTCATCGCCCACCGCCTCTCCACTGTCCGCAACGCAGACTGCATCGTGGTCCTGGAGCAGGGCCGCATCATCGAGCGCGGCAGCCACGACGAGCTTATCGCCAAGAAGGGCAAGTATTACCAGCTCTATACCGGCAATCTGGCCGAGAACTAAACTTTATATACAGAAAGCCGCTGTGCAGTTTTGTAGCTGTACAGCGGCTTTTTCTTGTGTTTTGTCGAAATTTATGGTATCCTGTAGATGTCGGCCTTCCGACTCCATTCAAATTGGGGAAGGGGGTGAAAAACCTATGGAGACATTCTTTTCCTTCATTCTGTCCGTCGCAGCCAATGTAGTTGCTCACTGCATTGACAAGTGGCTTGACGAACAGCTTAAGGCCGGTAAGCACTGATCCCCGCAAAACAGAAGCCCCGCGGTACTGCAATACCGTGGGGCTTCTGTTTGCTCATTAGTGAAAAACCATGAAGATGATTCTTCCTTCATTGATTTTATTATATACCCTCTCAGCAAAAAAGTCAAGCGCTTCGCAATTTTATCGATCCAAATCGTGCTTCTTGCAGAACTTCCTGCTCACCCAGTACATCCCGGCCCAGATGGCGATGGCGAGGATGAGATACACCGGATTTTTCAGCGCGCTGACCAGCGACTGGCCGAAGAGAGCCATCATGGCCACCATAACGGCCTTGCCCGCCAGAAGGGTGAGCAGATAGCGTTTCTCGTCAAAATCCGAGATGCCGAAGGCCAGATGCAGGAACGATGTGGGCGTGAAGGGCAGGACGGCCAGCATGAAGAGGCTGGCCGTGTCCACATGGCTGACCCACTGCTGGGCCTTTTTCAGCTGTTCGGAGCGAGAGGCCAGCTTCCAGAAAAAGCGCTTGACCACCCGCCGCCAGAATAAAAACACCACCGTGCCGCCTGCGGCCACACCGAGCCAGCTGTAGACGAAGCCAAGAAATCCGCCGTGGGCCGCGATATTGAGGGCCACGATGGCGATGAGGGGCAGCGGCGGAAAAATGGATTCCACCATCGCCAGCAGGATAGGGACCAACGGCCCCAGCCCTTCAAAGCCCTCTAACAATGCCTCCCAGAATTCCAGCGTACCCAGCTGGTGAAGCCAGTCGATGAGCATCGTTTCCATCGTGCTCGTACCATCCCTTTCGTTTCTGCCTGATGTTCCTTCTTAGTATATCCAGCATCTATGACCGGGATATGAACAAAATCTGAGCATTTTTGCCTTATTCTTCCTGTCTCTCCTTACAATACGAAACAGCGTCGTTCTTTCCTGCACGATATTTTATTCTTCTGCCTCAGAAGATGTGCCGGGCGGCCTCTGCTTCGGCGGCCTGCCGTTCGGCCTTGAGGCGCTGACGCTCCAGATACTGGGCTTTCTGCTTTTTCCAGCGGACCAGGCTTGCATCGTCCGGCATCTGGACGCAGCGGGCGAAGGCCCAGTGCAGGCCGTCCCGGCGCGACATCCGGTATTTCTGGAACACGCCCCGGCCTGCCTCGCCGCCCCGGCCCTTACAGACGGGACATTGGGACAGCGTATACCAGCCGCTGCTCCCTTTTTTCAGCCAGACGTCATCCGGCTGCAGGGCCGTGCCGCAGACCGGGCAGGCCATCGTTCCGATGACGGGGTCCAGCTTCCACATAGACTGGTCCAGATAGCCCCGGAAGACCCTGAAATCCCGGTAGTCGCCCGGCGTAGGACAAAGGCTCTGGCGCAGGGTGTCCTCCTCGCTGGGGTAAGCGGCCAGTCCGGCCCGCAGGTCGAGCATACGGCAGAGGTCGGCGGTGTAGAGGGTGTCGGACAGAGCGTCGTGGAAGGGGCGTTCCAGCGGGATGCCCATCCGGGTGACGACATTTTCCAGCTTCATCCCCTCGCCTTCCTTGCGGGGGTACTCCCGCAGAAAGAGCTGCTGCAGGTCGTACCAGACCGTCGGGCGGCTCTCGTCGAGATTGCAGAGGAAAAGGTTCTGCTTGAGCACCGGCACGTCATCCATGCCCCACTCGGCGAACTCGGCGTCCGGACCGCACCACTTCATAAAGCGGCGGAGGCCCTGGATGATGGGTTCGCCCTTGTCGAGGTCCTCCTGCGTCAGACCGGTGACTTTGGCGATGTGGTGCTGCAGGCAGCGGAAGATGCGGGGACGCAGGTGGATGGAGAAGGTATCCAGCACGTTGGCGTCCTCGTCGATCTTGACAGCACCGATCTCAATGATCTCCCCCCGGAACGTCTGCTGGACCCCGTGATAATTAAAGATAAACGGCTGATAGCCGATGTTCCACTCCAAATCGAATAAAACTAAGTTGCGCGGCATTTGCGTCTGGTATCCTTTCAAAAAATGAACTTCTCAATGGCCTCAGCCACACCGTCGTGGTTGTTGTCGGCGACGGTCACATAGTCCGCCGCCTCCTTGACGGGGGGCTCTGCATTCTGCATGGCCACACCCACGCCGGCAAAGCGTATCATAGAGCAGTCATTGAGGCCGTCGCCGCAGGCCATGAGGTTGTCGCGGGTCAGACCCCTGCTTTCCAGCAGACTGCCAAGGCTCACGTCCTTGGCGACCCCCAGCGGCACAGCCTCGATGAAGAAGGGGCTGGACGGGTAGAGGTCGATCTCGCCCGCAAACTGTTTCCGGCCTGCTTCCAGCACCTCGCCGCGGCGGGCGGGGTCGAGGGTAATGAGCATCTTGCAGATGGGATAATCCACATAGGCGGCGAGGTCCTCCACCTTCTGCATGGGCAGCTTGCAGGTAAAGCACTCCTTCAGCGCCCACTCGTCCTCGGGGCTTTCGGTGACGACGCCCTGCTTATTATAGGTAATGATGACCACGCCCTGCTCCCTGGCGAAGGCACAGAGCTGCGGCACATACTTTGCATCCAGCTGCTTGCGGTAAAGCGTCTCGCCGGTGGCACAGTCGATGATGGCACCGCCGTTATACGAGAGGATGCAGCCGCCCTTTTTATCCAGTCCCAGCTCCTTTGCCAGCGGCATAACGCCTGCCGTGGGACGGCCCGAGGCCAGCACGATGGTCACACCTTTGGCAGCAGCGGCGTCCAGCGCTGCGCGGGTGGCGGGGGTGACGACCTTCTGGTCATTGGTCAGGGTGCCGTCGAGGTCGAGCGCCAGCACACGAATATCTTTCTTTTCCATATCCAGCCTCACTTATTTTTACAGGCCGGAACGTCCCGGCCCTGTCGATTTTATCGCATACCTTTTTATTGTACAATGAATGCACCTCTCAGCGCAAGACTCTTTGTTATATTTCTTCGGCACCTTGGAGTTTGTTCGAAAATACAAACTGTAGTTTGTACCAAAAGACACGTAAAGATAGGCATTTCTAACTACTTATCGTAAAATGTTAGCAGATATAAACATCGTCAAAATCCCTTGAAATTTCCAAAAACCGCGTTATAATAACGGCAGAAATACTTATCCCATGCCCTTTGGGGTACATGAGGGAATACGATAAAAAGGAAGGTATACTACTATGGTCGATATTAAGAAGATTGCTCTGTTCGCTGCCGGCACCCTGTTCGGTTCCGCTGGTTTCAAGCTGCTGTCCAGCAGCGATGCCAAGAAGGTCTACACCCAGACCACCGCTGCTGTCCTGCGCATGAAGGACTCCACCATGGAGACCGTCAGCAAGGTCCAGGAGCAGGCCGGTGACATCCTCGAGGATGCAAAGGCCATCAACGAGGCCCGCGCTGCCAAGGCTGAGGCTGAGGTCATCGAGGACGCTGCTGAGGCAGAGACCACCGAGACCAACGAGTAATTTTGCAGTCTCTGAGCCGCCTGCGGGCGGCTCTTTTTATGGTTATTTTTTGCAATACGCAGAGGATATTCTGATATGAAATGTACTATTCTTCATGAGAGCCGCGGCCGTCTGCGGGTACACGTCTGCAATGTGCGGATGACCCTTCACCGGGCCGATGTGCTGGAAGCCTATCTGAACCACCACGACGCTGTGAGCAAGGCCAAGGTCTACGAGCGGACGGGCGATGTGGTGGTGTATTACACCGGCTCCCGCAAGGACGCCGTCGCCGCCCTGAGCACCTACCGTTTCGATGACCCCGAACTGGACGCACTGGTCACCAGCGCCGACAGCCGCCGCATCAATCAGGAATATCAGGAAAAGATGTATAACCTCTTGGCAGGCCGGGTGCTGCGCGAGCTGTTCCTGCCCGCCCCGCTCAACGCCGCCTACACCGTGTTCCGCTCCATCAAGTTCCTCTGGAAGGGTGTGTGCTGCCTGTGGCGCCGCAAACTGGAAGTCGAGGTGCTGGATGCTTTGAGCATCGGCGTTTCCATCCTGCGGGGCGATTTCGCCACCGCAGGCTCCGTCATGTTCCTGCTCAACGTCGGCTCCCTGCTGGAGGAGTGGACCCGCAAGAAGAGCCTCGACGACCTAGCCCGCAGCATGGCCCTGAATGTCGATAAGGTCTGGGTCCGCGCACAGGGTACCGAAGTGCTCATGCCGCTCACCAAGGTCCACCCGGGCGACGAGATCGTCGTCCGCTCCGGCAACATGATCCCGCTGGACGGCACCGTCATCGAGGGCGAAGCCATGGTCAACCAGGCCGCACTCACCGGCGAGTCCATGCCGGTACGCAAGACCATCGGTGCCACCGTCTACGCCGGCACTGTGGTGGAAGAGGGCGAGTGCGTCCTGACCACCAGGACCGAGGGCGGCGCAAACCGCTACGACAAGATCGTGGCCATGATCGAGGAATCCGAGAAGCTGAAGTCCAGCACCGAAAACCGTGCGCTGGCTCTGGCCGATCGTCTGGTTCCCTGGTGCCTCGGTGCTACCGTCGTCACCTACGCCCTGACCCGGAACGCCACCCGCGCCATCTCCTGCCTGATGGTCGATTTCTCCTGCGCCCTCAAGCTCTCCATGCCGCTGGCCGTTCTTTCTGCCATGCGCGAGTGCGGCGCAAGCCATATCACCGTCAAGGGCGGCAAGTACCTCGAGACCCTGTCCAAGGCTGACACCATCGTCTTCGACAAGACCGGCACCCTGACCCGCGCTACCCCCAAGGTGGTCAAGGTCGTCCCCTTCTCCGGCTGCAGCGAGAGCGAAGTTTTGCAGCTGGCCGCCTGCCTCGAGGAGCACTTCCCCCACTCGATGGCCAACGCCGTCGTCCGGGAGGCCAGGGAGCGCGGCATCTCCCACGAAGAGATGCACTCCGAGGTAGAGTATATCGTGGCCCACGGCATCGCCAGCCGCGTCAGCGGTGAGCGGGTCGTCATCGGCAGCCACCACTTCGTCTTTGAGGACGAGCACTGCACCATCCCCGAGGACGAGCGCGAGAAGTTCGATAACCTCGAGCCGGAGTATTCTCACCTCTATCTGGCCGCTTCGGGCCGTCTGGCCGGCGTCATCTGCATCGCCGACCCGCTGCGTCCGGAAGCTTCCCGCGTACTGCGCGCTCTGCGCGGCCTCGGCATCACCAACACCGTCATGATGACCGGTGACAGCGAGCGCACCGCCGCCGCTATCGCAAAGCAGGTGGGTGTGGACCAGTTCTTCGCCGAAGTCCTGCCCGAGGACAAGGCTGCTTTCGTCCAGAAGGCCAAGAGCGAGGGCCACACCGTCGTGATGATCGGCGACGGCATCAACGACTCCCCCGCCCTCTCTGCCGCTGACGTCGGCATCGCCATCAACTCCGGCGCTGCCATCGCCCGCGAGATCGCAGATGTGACCATCAAGGCCGACAGCCTCGAGGAGCTGGTCGTCCTCAAGACCATCGCCAACTCCCTGCAGCGCCGTGTCAGCGCCAACTACCGCTTTGTGCTGACCTTCAACTCTGCCCTCATCGCGCTGGGGGCAATGGGCATCCTGCAGCCTGCGTCCTCTGCCATGCTGCACAACCTCTCCACCATCGGCATCAGCCTCAAGAGCATGACCAACCTCATCCCCGAGGAAAAGGCTCAGAAGGCTCTGGTGGAAAAGAACTAAATCAACTGTTGTATCCCCCTGCCCGCACAACACCCCCGCCTACACGGCCATCGTGCGGACGGGGGTGTTTTTTGTGCAAGTCAAAACCGCCCCAGGCGATGCGGAACGCCCGGGGCGGAGAGGGGATGTTTTATTTGGTCACGGTTCCGTCCGTGTAGGAAGTACGGTCTACAAGGCCATCATAGGGCGCAGGAACGGTCTGGCTATACTCCACACTCCGGAAGTCCTTTACCGGCACGACCGCGTCCTGGAGTCCTTCGCCGTTGATGCGGATGAATGCAGGCATTGCGTCGTCCTCTGACTCATAGTACAGAACGTACTCATAGCTATATCCTGTGTTCTGCTTTCCATAAGCACTCAGCCAGTCTGCATTAGACCCTGCCTGCACTGACAGTTTGAATGCTTCCGTATAATACATTTTTCCGTTGTAAGCATTCTTTCCCGCCAGAAGCCAATAGCCAAAATTTCCGTCTCTCATCAATATCCAAAGCGGTATATCCACCTCGTCCGGCTGATATTTCGTGCCGTTCCTATCATTATCCGCTTCCTGTGTCTTCGTTGCAAAGTTCACAAGGTACCGAATCTGCGAGCTGGTACTCTGTTGAACGCCATACGTTTTAGAGCCAATAAACTCCGCCTTGCCGTTTACAATGTATTTCTCCGTACCATTGACCTCATAAGTCAATAAAGCCTGTGGCGGAAGGCCGTTTTCTATTCCCAATACCTTGCCCGTATTGCTCAAGCTCCAACTTTTCGCCGTTCCGGTAACTTTATTGTCGCTGCAGGCAGTCAGCAGTCCTACAGCCAGCGCCGCTGCCAGCAGCCCAGCCGCGATTTTTTTCAGCGTCCTCATAATTTACCCTTCCTGTTCCGCGTTCTTAATTTGCCTTCGTCAAATCGCTCATCTTCGTATATGTTCCTCCGGAGCTCAAACCACCCGATGTTCTCTTGGCTGTAAATTCTGCCCGCGCAGTTTTTTCACCCGGGAGGTATATCTCAATATACTTAAGGTCTGTATCGGTACTCGACTTGTTCTCTGTCTCGTAGTACAATGCGACCGTTGCATCGTCATATTCAAATATTTCAGTATAGTAGACTTTCTTATTTTTGACGCGGGAAGCCGCCCGGATTTCTTTCGGGCCATCTTGGGCGAAAGTATTAGTGTTGTGATCATAGCGGCAGCAGCTATACATGACTTCGCCCAGCACTCTTTCCATCGGATTCAGCTTGCCATTTTCCCGATAGGTCTTATTCACACGGTCGATCGAGTAGAGCCCGAGCGCCAGCGTCTGATTATTTTTGTCTTTGACGGTGTTATATTCGTTTGTCCAGGCGATGTTCATGACACCCGCCTGATCTGTCCCCACATAATATCCTGTCTTTACTGTTTCTACATAGAGTTTTGCTCCGCTGGACACATTCGTGCATTCATATACGACCGGGGACCCCATCACCCAGGTTTCCATCGTCATGTACGAAGTGCTCGATTCCGTATAATCTATCACCGTTCCCTCATCGATCGAGCTCCCGCTGCACCCGCACAGCAGCGCAAGGGACAGTGCCGCCGCCAGCGCACCGGCGGCAAATCGTTTGACCCACTTCATTTTGATTCCTCCTGTATCTTCATCCGGCCCCCGCAGGGTACGGGAGCTTTATTTAGCTTAATTATACCCCCCCCCCTGTCTGGTTGACAATAGATTTTCGCAAATTCGCAAAATTTTGGCAGATAGCACATCTTTCAGGCAGGATTCCCGGCATTATGACGAAAAAAGCCGCCGACTGTGCGATGCACAGCCGACGGCTTCCGGTTCTGATATTACGATTTATTCAAGGCCGATCTGCTGGGCGTACTCTTCCAGCAGCTCCCGCTCGAGGAAGGGGGTCTTGACGCCCTCGCGGTCACGGTAAGTCTCATGGCCCTTGCCGATGACGGCGATGAGGTCGCCCTCCTGTGCGTGGTCAACAGCATAATGCAGGGCGTCGAGGCGGTCGGGGATCTCCACGAACTTTGCGTCCGGGTTGCCCTTGTTCATGCCCACGCGGATGTCGGCGATGATGTCTTCCACCTTCTCAAAGCGGTTGTTGTCCTCCGTGAGGATGGAGAAATCAGCCATCTTGGCACAAATTTCGCCCATGCCGTAGCGGCGCAGCTTGGAGCGGTTGCCGCCGCAGCCGAACACCACCACGAGGCGGTGGGGGGCGTAGGCCCGCAGAGTCGTGAGCAGGCTCTCGGTGGAGACTTCGTTGTGGGCGTAGTCCAGCAGGATGGTGAACTTCCTGCTGATGGGGACCAGCTCCACGCGGCCCTTGACCACACAGCGGCCCAAACCTTCGTGGATGGCCTCATCAGGCAGGCCCAGCACCTTGCCCACAGCGAGAGCGGCCAGCGCATTGTAGACGCTGAACTCGCCGGGCATATTCACCTTGACGTCCATATCATCCTTGCCGGAGACATGGAACTGGACGCCGAGGAAGTCATGGGTGCGGAGCAGCTGGTAAGTACCGGCGCGGTAGTCGGCCTTCTCGCTGCAGCCGTAGGTCACCAGCTTGCAGGTGTGGCCTTCCAGCAGGGCCTCGGTGTTCTCGTCGTCGATGTTCACGACGCCGGTGGTGCAGCGCTTGAAAAGCTGCCCCTTCCAGCTGCGGTATTCTTCAAAGGTCTTGTGCTCGCCGGGGCCGATGTGGTCGGGCGAGAGGTTGGTGAAGACGCCGATGTCGTAGTGGATGCCCGCCACGCGGTCCATCATGAGGCCCTGACTGGACACCTCCATCAGCGCCGTGTCGCAGCCGGCGTCCAGAAACTCCCGGAAAGTCTTCTGCAGCTCATAGCTCTCAGGGGTGGTGTTGGCCGTCTCCTGATGGTGGCCGAGGAAGTAGATGCCGTTGGTGCCGATCATGCCCACTTTGCGGCCTGCGGCTTCCAGCACGCTCTTTATCATGTGGGTGGTGGTGGTCTTGCCCTTGGTGCCGGTGACGCCGATCATGGTCATCCGGCGGGAGGGGTTGCCGAACAGGTTGCCGCTCATGAGCGCCAGCGCATAGCGGCTGCTCTCCACCTTCAGCACCGTAGCACCGGGGACGGTGGAAAGGTCGATGTCGTGCTGGACCACCAGCGCCGTCACACCGTCGGCCACGCACTGGGCGGCGTAGTCGTGGCTGTCCCGCTGGGTACCCACGATGCAGACGAAAAGCCGGCCCGGGGCCGCCTTGCGGCTGTCGTAGATGATGTCCTCGATGTCAAGTTCAAGGCTGCCCTGCACCAGCGTATAGGACACGCCCTCCAACAGTTGTTCCAGTTTCATCGTTCAAATGCTCCTTATTGCTGTTCTGCCGCTGCGGCAGTGGGGTCTTCGGCGGGCGCGGCTTCCGCGCCCTCAGTATCGGGTTCGGTGCCGGGGGCTTCCTCCGGCTGGCTCTCGGCTTCTGCCTCCGCCGGGGCGGCAGGCTCTTCCGGGGCCGTCCAGCCCGAGGGCAGGGTCGGCTCGCCCTGTGCAAAGCGGAATTTGCGGCTGGAAGAGGCGCTCAGGTGGCTCAGATCCAGCATACCGGTGTCGGTGGGCGAGCAGCCCTTGCCGTCCTCGTTGATCAGGACATACTTTGCCAGCCGGAGTTTGTAGTCCAGCTCATTCAGGGTACCCAGAAGCACGCTGATGCGGCCCTGATACAAAAACGCCATCTGCTCCGGGTCCTCGAACTCGATGCGGGTGACATCCGCCCCCAGCTCACTGCTGTCCAGTGCGGTCAGCAGAGTGTTCAGGGACTCGAGCCGCTTATCCGTGGGCGGTCCGGCCTCGCTGGATGCGGCGCTGTCAGACGCCGCGCTGCCCGAAGACGGGCCGGACGGTCCTGTCTCAAATTCCAGCTGTGTACCCGGCGTCGTGGATACCGGCTCGCCGCCGCAGAGGATGATAAGGTCCGGCTGAGCCGAATCCTGATCCAGTATCTTCAGCCCCGCAGAAAGGCTCAGCCAGCCGCCGGACGTCTGCATGGCGTAGACGGCAGTGGCCGCGTTGGTCCGCACCACTACGGTGTTAGGGTAATCCCGCTCCACCCGGATATTTTCCAGCAGCGGGAACTGCTTTTCCAGCGCAGCGGCCTTTTCGGCGGGGTCGAAGCTGAAGATGTTCTCCTCCGCGTGGACGCCCAGCGCCTGCAGGATCTCAGCGCTGGAATAGCCGCCCACCTCCTGCACCACCTCTCCATCGACCGCCACTTCTAAGGTGTTTATCTTGAAGAGCATGGTCACGGTGAGGTAGACGCCCACCCCGATGACGCAGAGCAGCAGCGCCAGCGCCGTCAGACGGCGGATGGCCCGGCGGCGGCGGACGGCGGCCCGGGTCAGGCGGCGCTTTTTGCTGCCCTCCCGCCGGGCCGGGCTGCGGAGGTTCGCCTCCGTGGGGCGGTAGCGCCCGCCGCTCTGGGGCCTCCGGGCGCTCTGGACATTCTGGGGCCGCTGGCCATTGCGGGGGCGGCTCCCATTTGTGGGGTAGGCGGTCGTGTTCTGACGGGGCCGCTGGCTTCTCTGCTGGCCCTGACGGCGGCTCTGGTTCTGGTTATTGGGCCGTCGCGCCGTCTGCTGGGGAAACTGGATGCTGTTGTCCGCATATCCCGAGCTGTGATTTTCGAACGTCACATTGCCGCCCGAGAAGTCCAGCGTCTGCTCCTGATAGCCCTGCGTCCGGCGGCGGTTCTGATTCGAGGGACGCCGGTCCTGCGTCCAGTCGTAGGCTTTGCGGGGCTTTCCCTGCCGTCGGGCGCTGTTCTGCTGGATCGAACTGCTGGGGCGTCGGCTCTTATTCCGATCCTGCTGCATGGTGCGGCGTCGCCTCCTTTCCGTCTGATTATTTTATCACAAGAGTGCTGCCGAATCAATCACGGCATCTTGACCAGTTTCATCAGGGCGTCGGCGATGCGGTCGAGGCTGTCGTCCACCGAGAGGGTGCGGGCGTTCCTGCCCATGGCAGCCAGCTTGCCCGGCTCGGCCAGCAGGCCGGAGACGGTCGAGACCAGCTTCTCGCCGGTCAGATCCTTTTCCTCGATGACCACAGCGGCACCGGCCTTCTGCAGCTCCATGGCGTTGTAATACTGGTGGTTCTCCGCCACATTGGGGCTGGGGATGAGGATGGCGGCGCGGCCCTCGGCTTCCAGTTCGGCCAGCGTCAGCGCACCGGCACGGCTGATGACGAGGTCGGCAGCGGCCAGCAGCTCGGGCATATTGTTGATATATTCCTTCACCACGAGGCTCTCGCCGGGAGCAAAGCCTTTTTCCTTTTCAAGATTTTGAAACAGCTCCACGCCGTACTGTCCGGTGGCATGGATGTGGAGCACAGGCTTGTGCTCTTTCTGCTCCCATGCGCAGAGGTCGGCCACCACCTCATTGACGCGGCGGGCGCCGAGGCTTCCGCCGAAGGAGAGGATGACGGTGCGGTCACCGGCACCCAGCTGGGCGCGGATGGCGTCCCGCTCCCCTGCCTTCTCGAACACTTCAGGCCGCACCGGGTTGCCCACGACCTGCGTCTTTTCGGGCGCACCCAGCTTTTCCACAGCGGCAGGCACGGCGGCGAACACGATGTCCACGTCCGGGGCCAGCAGCTTGTTGGTCACGCCGGGGAAAGCGTTCTGCTCATGGATGGCGGTCTTGATGCCCTTCTTGGCGGCGCAGCGCACCACCGGGCCGGAGACATAGCCGCCGCAGCCGATGACGAGGTCGGGCTGCACTTCCTTTATCATGGCCCGGGCTTTCGGGCCGGAGAGGGCCAGGTTCCAGAGGGTGATGATGTTCCGCTTGATGTTGTTCAGGGAGAGTCTGCGCTGGAAACCGGTGATCTCGATGTGGTGGAAGGGGTAGCCCGCCTGGGTCACAAGGCGGTATTCCATCCCCTCCTTCCGGCCTGCAAAGTGTATCTCGGCGGACGGGTCGGCCTTTTTGATGGCTCCCGCGATGGCCAGAGCCGGGTTGATATGTCCGGCAGTGCCGCCGGCTGCGATCAGTACACGCATGGTGATTTCCTCCTTATCTGGATGTGCTCAATATCCCATGTTGGGGTCGAGCCGGATGGTGTTGTCGGACTTTTCTTTTTCCCGCTGTTCCCGCTGGGCGCGGAGATTCTCCCGCTCGAGGCGGGCGCGCTCGCCGCCCCGGCCGATGTTTATCATCACGCCCATCTCGGCCAGCAGCAGGATGAGGCTGGTGCCGCCGGAGGAGAAGAAGGGCAGCGAGATGCCGGTGTTGGGCAGGGTGTTGGTGACGACCGCGATGTTGCAGAACACCTGCCACGCAATTTGGGCCATGATGCCGATGCCCACCAGTGTGCAGTAGCGGTTCTCGGCGTGGAAGGCCAGCCACAGCCCCTGCACGAGGAAGAGCACGAAGAGCAGGATGACGATGACGGCACCCACGAAGCCCAGCTCCTCGCACACGACGCTGAAGATGAAGTCGTTGGTGCTCTCGGGGAGCCAGAGCTGTTTTTCGATGCTGTTGCCGAGGCCGAGGCCGGTGACACCGCCGGAGCCGATGGCGTAGAGGCTCTGCAGGGTCTGGTCGGTCATCTTGCTCAGGTCGTGGGTCCAGCCGTCCAGACGGCTCTGTAAGTACGGGATGGAGTCGATGTGCTCCAGCACGGTGCGGAGCAGCAGCATAGCAGACGCGCCGCCCGCCCAGGTGATGATGCCGCCGCTGCCGCCCAGCAGCAGGATGGTGCCGCAGATGGCCGTCGTCAGGACGATGCCGGACATATGCGGCTCAAGCATGAGCAGAAACACCACAGGGATGAGGGGCAGCAGCGGGACGATGAGTTCCCGCACGATGCGCTGATAGAGCCACTGGCCTGCCGGGACGCGCCGCCCGGAGGCGGGGTCCAGCTTTTCCAGATGGGGCGCTTTCGCGGCCAGATGGGCCGTGAGCAGGATCATCTCGAACTTTGCGATCTCCGATACCTGAATGGTAAAGCCGATGCGCAGCCAGCGGCGGCAGCCGTTGAGGGGCGCACTGAACAGCACTGCGATGAGCATCACGATGCAGACAGCATAGCCCGGCCAGACCATCCTGCGCAGAAAGCGGTGGTCGATGCGGGAGAAGAGCAGCATGACCGCGAGGCCCAGACCCAGGCAGAGCATCTGCGACTTGATGTAGTAGAAGCTGTCGCCCATCCGCAGGTAGCCCGTGGTGTAGCTGGCACTGAACAGCATGATGAGTCCGAACACGATGATGACTGCCAGCGTCGCCAGCCAGTTGATGAGCACCTGCGGCCAGGGGCCGGGGCTCGACAAGATGGCAAAGGACTCAGGCTTTTTTCTCCGGATGGTCGCCATCCGCATTCCCTCCTTATCGGGTCCCGGCTCAGCTGGCCCGCGCCGCCTGCAAGGTCAGCGCAAGGCCCAGCATTGCCAGGACTCCAAAGATATAAAAGATATTCACCGGGTCAAAGCCCCGCTTTTCCAGCCAGCGGTGGAGCGGCGCGGTGCCGAACAGCTGCCGCCGCCCGCCGGAGGCTTTCCAGACGATGATCTGCAGAGCCACCATGCCGCCCTCCAGCCAGTAGGGCAGGGCCAGCGGGAGCGTCAGCCCGGGCCAGCCGACGCTCAGCGGCACACAGCCCAGCGCACCGGCTAAAAACTGGCATCCCACTGCACCGGGGCGGAGCTTTGCGGGGTAGAAATTCCAGAGCAGGAAGGCCATCAATGCCCCGGCCAGCGCCGCCGGGAGGACCCCCAGCGGGAACCAGCCCAGGAGGGTCATCGCCGTCATGAGGCCCAGCATGGCGATGAAGGCGCAGCCGCAGACCGTGCCGTCCATGCCGTCGGCGGTGCGGGCGCTCTCGGCCAGCGCCACTAAAATCACCAGCCAGACCACCGGGGCCAGCGGCCCAAGGGTGCAGTAGCCGACGCCCGGCAGGGCCAGCCCGTCGGGCAGGCAGTGGTTCAGCCCCAGCAGGGCCAGCACCAGCGTGCCGGAGGCCGCTTCCAGCGCCAGCCGCACCGGGCGGCGCAGCCCCAGCGGCGACCGATGCCGCAGCCGGACCACATCGTCCGCGAGGCCCACGGCCCCGAAGCAGAGCGCCCCGAACAGGGCGATGAGCAGCCGGGTGGTCAACAGGCTCTCGGTCCCCAGCAGCTCCGGCTGGGCGACACAGGCCGCTGTCCAGCCGACGCCCACCGCCGCCAGCGTCCCC
>SKEE01000510.1_pt1 | contig 43818 bp, 44 predicted proteins | sample 4826661 | NCBI WGS metagenome assembly SKEE01 (sample SAMN11008817, study PRJNA524170) | human gut metagenome | biome: Human fecal sample; material: Feces; isolation source: fecal sample from pouch patient p20 | host: Homo sapiens | place: Israel: Tel-Aviv | collected 2016-11-14
TGAGAAGACTTCGAAAGAGGTTGCAGCCTGCATATATCATAGCAGCCGGAGACAGCGAATTCGATGTTTCCATGGTGGAAGAAAGCGACCTGGGATTAGTTCCGGCCGGATTTAAAAAGATTTACGGCAATGGTAGCGGCAGATTCAAAGAGACAGTGATGGAAATGGAGGCAGGAAGACTGTTTTCGGAAACATTACTTGAGAAATGTTTGGTTTTATATTTTAAAGAGCCGGACTGACTGCAATTCTATAAAATATTGCAGTCAGTCCGGCTCTTTGTTATATCAGGCTGTTAATCCATACTGACGCGGATTCCGCTCTGGCGTTCAGATGGCTGAATGATAACCGTAACATTATCTCCCCCATGCCACTCAAACTGATAAGACTCTCCGGAAGTCTGGCCGATGAAAGTTTTCCAGTAATTCGTTTATTTCATGTATTTTTCCAGAACCGGAAACTGTACAGGTCCGATGTCCAGAATCCGGCGGTGAAATTCTTTCAGGTCGAAATCATCTCCAAGTCTTTTCTGACAGACTGTTTTCAAGTCAAGGAAATTCAGATATCCCCAATAGTATTTCAGATAGTTACCGGGAGTTTCCACAATATACTGATAGATTTCGGCAGCAGTAGAAGCATTGTTGATGCCAAATGCTTTCAGAAAGACAGCAGTGCGGGCTGCATCCCAGCCCCTGTAATGAATGCCGATATCGATCAGGGAGTAAATGCACAGATTCATACTCCTGTTTAACCAGGCAAACCGGACGGCATTTTTGGCAGAATCCGGATCATTCATAAGGGAGGCGGCATATTCATAGCCGTATGATTCCACGTAGGTTGCCCAGCCTTCCACGTAGCCGGAGGAGGTGACCAGATATCTGATGTCAGAGGGATTGTTTTCGGCAAAAGAAACTGTCTGATAAAGGTGACCGGGAAATCCTTCATGTGCCAGTGTGCCGAAAAGCTCCAGAGAAGAGGTACGTCCGGAATCGTTGATATAGATTACGTTGGGGTTTCGGGTATCCACAGGCGGTGTGAGGTAAAAAGCAGGACTTAAAAATTTTTTCATGGAAGGATGAACGGTGCGGAGTTCGTAAGTGGCATCTTTCAGTTCCGGGAAATCTTTTTTCATCAATTCCGGAAGCTTCTCCAGCATCTGAGTCGGTGTCAGCGTAAGTTCACCGGAACATTGATTCAGCCTGTCGATCAGGGAGGAATTCTGTTTCAGCAGGGAAGATATCTCCCGATAGTCGGACAAAAGCTGAGCTGACAGCCTTTTTTCAATTTGTCCGACAGGTACATAGGTTCCTGTCTGGCTTTGCAGCAGGTAGAGGTAATATTCACGCCCACCCTCAAAAAATGCCAGGCCCCGGCTGCTTTTGCCTGTACCGCGAAGACTTTCCAGACTGTCTGCCAGTTCCTGATAAGCAGGGATCACTTCGGTTAAGATCAGTTTATGATGATATGTACAGAGTTTTTTCTGATCTTCGCTGCTAAATGCAGGGTTGGAGAAAGCTTTCAGTTTCTGCGCGAAAATATCATCCATGTAGTTGGAATCAGGATTCGCGACAAAAGAATGACATTGTTTCAGGATACGGTCCAGAGTTGTGTCGCTCATGAAAAGCCCTGACTGGGATTTCTGCTTTTCCAGTTTTATAATACTTTGAAAATATGGCCTGACGGTACTCAGAAGTTTCAGATAATCAGAGATATCTTCTTTTGTCCGGAAAGTATATTCCGCCAGAAGAATGGGAAGTTGTGCCTGCACACCCAGGCCTGGTCCCAGCGGCTCATCCAGGGCGCTGTTTTTTCCAAGGGAGGCTCTGGTGTGAAAATAGAGAAGAAGCATATCACAGGTAAGCCGGTTTTCTTCGGAGAGCCTGGAATAGGCAAAGGATTTCAGCTCTTTCTCATATTCCTGACAGAGACTGGTGGTCTTAGCCGGGTCAGAAAGTGCAGTTCCAAGAGTTGCCTCGGGCTTTCTGATACCTTTTTTTTCAGGGTGTGCAAGAGTGTAGTGAAGGGTGAGGGTATTGCTGCATACTTCGGACCGGAATAATTTTTCCGTAAAGGTCTGAAAACGGGAGTTTTCAGAAACAAAGTGGTCGGAGAGAACACCCATGCTGATGCCAATGGCAAAGACCAGACACAGGCTGAGGATTCTTTTAGGGATATTTTTATAAATACGCATATCCACCTCGGAATCTGCTTTTTACTATCTTATTGAAGGAAGGCATGAAGTATGCTTTCGGTAACATCATTACTGTTCACACACCATTATCCCGCGAGGTGTTTTGGTATAAATATGTCAAAATCCCGAGACATACAAGCCAAAATTCATTCCAAATGCGCGTCACACTTTTTTTATTTGACAAAATTGGGATGTTATGTTAACATACACAAATGTGTAACAAAACGTAATAAAAATGTAATAATTTTACAGCGATGTATAACAGGAGTTGATTAGTAAAATGAATAATAAAATAAAGACAATTTTGATGGCAGCAATTATGAGCTCTGTGGTTCTGACACAGGGGGTATGTGTAAGCGCAGCACAGTTTGATGATGGCGCATCAGCGTTTTCTGATGGAACAGGAAGTGTAAGTGCTCTGGCAAGTACACTGGCGAAGCAGACAGAGGAACAGACACAGGAGTTTGTTGCGAAAGAAGAGGAAGCAGCTCAGATTCGTGAAGAACGAAGAGTAGAGAAAGCGGAAAAGGCTTCTGAGAAGGCAGAGCAGGAAAAAACAGCCGCGCTGGAGAGTATTCAGCAGACAGTTGAGGATACAAAGAAAAAAATTGCCGAAGAAGCAGAAGCGAAACGTCTGGCAAAGAGACAGGAAGTGGTAAACTTTGCGCTGCAGTTTGAAGGAAATCCTTATGTTTATGGCGGAACAAGTCTTACAAACGGTGCAGACTGCTCAGGATTTGTAATGTCTGTATTTGCCAATTTCGGTTACAGTCTTCCACGTGTGGCTGCAGCGCAGTGTGATGCCTCCACAAAGAAAGATATCAGCCAGCTTGAGCCGGGAGATCTGGTATTCTACGGAAACGGATATATTGATCATGTGGCACTTTATATCGGAGATGGAAAGATTATCCATGCCAGCAATGCTGCTACAGGAATCAAGATTTCCGATTATGATTATGAGAAGCCGGCAGCTGTAGGTACGTTCATGGAATAGCTGTAACGCCTAAAATTATATGATTCGACAAATTGCACAAAGAATGTCGAGAGGTGGGAAAAGTGGATAAAGTCATACACACTCTATCCACATACCCGGTTATTGAAAAATCCCGTAAATTAAAGTTATACACAAAGTTATCCACATTATCCACATTTTATGTATGTGGAATACTCGATTTACATAAGGAAAAAAGAAACAGATGTTTTGTGTAAAATGATAAATCGACATTTTTGGACGAAAAAATCCACAAATCTATTGACTTTTTTATATTCTAAAAAACATATAATATTGTACAAAAAAGACAAAATATAATAATATATATATAAATAATCAGAATATTCAAAAAGATATTCTACTAAAAAATACAACAACAATGAAAAAAAGAATACATTTGACAGAAACGGGAAATTTCCACATAGGAGAGACAGATGTGGATGAGAAATGCACAAAATGAATTCGGGTGGGGATAACTTTTCACAGATATTATCCACATAGCATGAAGTCCTGTGTCAGATATCTTTGCCGTGCGTCAGCACGCCTGCAGATATCTTCCTTGTCTTTCGCACTTTGCTGAACTGTCTTAAATGTATTATTTACGAGGATTGCTATAGATATCTTTATCATACGTCAGATAAAATCAGCCGGATGAATAGTAAATATTCATCCGGCTGATTTCTGATATATACTATTTTTGTTTCATCCGTTTGATGACTTTCAGACGGGTAAATTCCTCACGTTCTTTCTCCTCCAGTGCATTCTGGATATCTTTGGTCAGTGCCTCGTACTTCGGAATAGTGATATTCTTCAGAGCATTGGCACGTTTCTGAGTTTTCTTGATATTGGCTGCAAGGCGGATGGCTGCATTTTCCACCATGGACAGGCGGATGGACAGCTCTTTTACCTTTTCAAAGGCAGCCTTGGCTTCGTCCAGAGACATCTTTGTGCTGTAGTAGGCATAGGTGGGAGTGTTAGTGGTTTTGTCATATTCCACCAGAGGAATTTCCGTACCCATAACACTTCGGGTTTTAATGCGTATAGAGTTCTCGACAGGAACCGTACACGCGATCTGCTGGACAAAGGCGATACCAATCTCCATATTGGCTTTCTGCAGTGCTGTATAGGCAGTGCGGAAAGTCACATCAATCTGTGTCTGGATATCCTTTGCCTGATCGATCAGCTCCATCATTTCACGAATCAGGATGTTACGCTTTTTGTCCATCAGTTCATAGCCCTGACGGGAAAGTTTCAGTGAGTTCTTTGCAAGTATCAGGTTTCCCTTGGTGGGAAAGGTATTCGGATCCATGTAATCACCTCGCTTCTTTTAGCGTACTGTTTCGTGATAGTACTTGTCGAGGATCTTCGTATCAATTCGGTCGAGCTCTTCTTTCGGAAGAAGTCCCAGAAGCTCCCAGCCCTTATCCAGGGTTTCGGTGATGCTTCGGTTCTCGGTTTCGGACTGGCCGACAAATTCACTCTCAAAGGCTTTACCAAATACCAGATAGCGTTTATCCAGCGGGGAAAGCTCATCCTCACCGATAACGGAAGCAAGGGCTCTGGCATCTCCAACCTTTGCATAGCAGGAGAAAAGCTGATTTGCCACGTCCTGATGGTCTGCTCTTGTATAGCCTTCACCGATACCGTCCTTCATCAGACGGGAAAGAGATGGCAGTACGTTAATAGGCGGATAGATTGCCTGTCCATGAAGCTGTCTGTCCAGAACGATCTGACCTTCGGTGATATAACCGGTAAGGTCAGGGATCGGGTGAGTGATATCATCGTTTGGCATGGTCAGGATCGGGATCTGGGTTACGGAACCCGGTTTGCCTTTTACGATACCTGCACGTTCGTACAGGGTTGCAAGCTCACTGTACAGATAACCCGGATAACCTTTACGGGACGGAATCTCACCTTTGGAGGAGGAAACCTCTCGCATGGCCTCGCAGAAGGATGTGATGTCTGTCAGGATGACCAGGATGTGCATTCCTTTTTCAAAAGCAAGATACTCTGCGGCAGTGAGGGCGATCTTCGGTGTAAGAAGACGTTCAACAACCGGATCATTTGCAAGATTCAGGAACATAACTACATGGTCTGCAGCACCGCTTTCCTCGAAGGTACGGCGGAAAAATTCCGCTACGTCATATTTGACACCCATTGCCGCGAAAACAATGGCAAAATCTTCATCAGAGTCCTCTCCCAGAGAAGCCTGCTGTACGATCTGTGCAGCCAGCTTGTCGTGTGGAAGACCATTTCCGGAAAAGATCGGAAGCTTCTGTCCTCGAATCAGGGTGGTCAGTCCGTCGATTGCGGAAATACCGGTGTTGATATAGTTTCGGGGATATTCACGTGCTACCGGGTTCAGCGGCAGACCATTGATGTTTAATTTTACATCTGGGGTGATGTCCCCCAGACCGTCGATGGGCTGTCCGATACCGTTAAAGGTTCGTCCGAGGATTTCCGGGGAAAGTCCGATCTCCATGGGACGTCCGGTCAGCCGGGTATGGGTGTTGCCTAAGGACATACCGTCTGTTCCTTCAAAAACCTGGATAACAGCCTTGTCCTCATAAATCTCAATAATACGGCCGATCTTGCGAGTCCCGTCATCCATGTGAAATTCTACGATTTCTTCATAGGAGGCATTCTTGACGCCTTCCAGGACCACCAGAGGTCCGTTTATTTCGCTTAAGCCTAAATATTCAATTGCCATAAACTTCTCCTCTCTGTTACGACTCATAGCCGGTTATGGCTATGAATGTAACTGTTCCGGCATCAGCCGTTTTTTTCCATTATGTTATCATAGAAAGTATCAATGTCCTGCTTGTATTGGTCGAATTTATCAAGCTGATTATTTGCCACATCATATTTAATGGAAATAATTTTTTCAAAAATGTTGTTCCCCTCTTTCAGTACGGAAACCGGCATTCCACGGTTGATGAGTGCACGGCATTTTTCATAAAGATAGAGGATCGTTTCCATCATTTTAAACTGTTTTTCCATTGGTACGCAGGTGTCTTCTGCGTGAAAAGCGTTCTGCTGGAGGAAGCCCAGACGGATGACTCTGGCAATTTCCAGCGTCAGTTTCTGGTCATCCGGAAGAACGTCGCTTCCGATCAGCTTGACAATCTCCATCAGGGAGCTCTCCTGATTCAGGATTGCCATGAGCTGATTCCTGTCTGCTACAAATTTCGGGGAAACATGTTCTCTGTACCATGGAGTCAGGTCTTCCAGATATTCACTGTAGCTGGTGAGCCAGTGGATTGCCGGGAAGTGACGGGCATAGGCAAGGGATTTGTCCAGTCCCCAGAAGCAGCGGACGAAACGTTTGGTGTTTTGTGTGACAGGCTCTGAGAAGTCACCACCCTGTGGAGAAACTGCTCCGATAATGGAGACAGAGCCTTCGGTTCCGTTTAAGTTCTGCATCATTCCTGCACGTTCATAGAATGCGGACAGCTTGGATGCCAGATATGCAGGGAAACCTTCCTCTGCAGGCATTTCCTCCAGACGGCCGGACAGTTCTCGAAGAGCTTCTGCCCAACGGGAAGTGGAGTCTGCCATGATAGCTACGTCGTAACCCATGTCCCGGTAATATTCCGCAAGAGTTACACCTGTATAAATAGAAGCTTCACGCGCCGCAACCGGCATGTTGGAAGTATTGGCGATCAATGTGGTTCTGTCCATCATCAGGTTTCCGGATTTCGGGTCGATCAGTTTACTGAAATCTTCCAGAACCTGAGTCATCTCGTTTCCACGTTCTCCGCATCCAATGTAGATGATAATGTCTGCATCAGACCATTTTGCAATCTGATGCTGAGTCATGGTCTTACCTGTACCGAAACCTCCCGGAACAGCGGCTGTACCGCCCTTTGCGATAGGGAAAAGAGTGTCCAGGATGCGCTGGCCTGTGACAAGCGGGACGCTTGCAGGGAAACGTTTGTGGGTTGGTCTCGGGATACGGATCGGCCATTTCTGTGCAAGTGCCAGATCTTTGGTGGTTCCGTCTGCGAACTGAATGGTTACGATCGGTTCCAGAATGGTGTATGCTCCGTCAGATGCCGCGTGGATAACTGTGGCTTCTGTAAGATTCGGAGGAACCATGGATTTATGGAGAATGGAGTCTGTTTCCTGAGTTTCTGCGATAACAGAGCCGGGACCTACAACATCTCCTTCTTTTACTGTGATGTGAGTGTTCCATCTCTTTTCTGTGTCAAGGGAATCAACGCTGACACCTCGTGAAATATATTTGCCTGAGGCTTTGGCAATCTCTTCCAGAGGACGCTGGATACCATCAAAAATATTGTGGATGATTCCAGGTCCCAGAAGTACAGAAATGGCATCTCCGGTTCCTGTAACTGTATCGCCTGGTTTCAGTCCTGTAGTCTCCTCGAAAACCTGTACGGTGGTCATGCCTTTCTTCAGGCCGATGATCTCACCTACCAGATGTTCCGGACCTACATAGACCATCTCGGAAATCTTGAATCCGCTGTCGCCCTTCAGATAAATGACGGGGCCGTTGACACCGTAGATAATACCTGTATTACTCATGTTCTGGTCCTCCGTCAAACTTGAATTCTTTGTATGCTGCCTCAAAATTTCCTGCAAAAGAGTGATCAATCAGGATGTTTTTCTGAGGAATCGTAGCGCGGATACCGCCAAGAAAAGAGTCCTTTGCAAGCTGGATAGCAGTACCTGTTGTATGCTGAAGTTTTTCTGCAAGAGAGCTGTCCTCCGGAGAGAGATAGATGGTAATCTCATCATTTCCTGCGAAATCCAGAGCTTCTTTGATCTTAGCAGTTAAATAGTTCTCATACTCCGGAGTTTTGGTAAAGGATTCCAGAAGTTCTTTTACTTCGGAGAAAATTTTCTCTTTTAATTCGTTTTGTTTTCTGGTCCAGTCACGCTTGATCGTGAGCTGTTCTGCGGAGAGAGCCTTGTTTATTTCACGTCGGGCGCTGGCAGTTTCCGCTTTGATCTGTGTCTGGGCGTTTTCTTCACTGAGAGTTTTGTGTTCTTCTGCCATTTTCTCCAGAGCCGCTTTATGCTCATCGAGAATGGCGGCAGCTTTTTCGTGGGCTTCCTCTACAGTGATATCATAAAAATGGCTGAGTTTTTCATCAATTGTCATGTTAACACCTGCCTGTAATATTTAGATTGTAACTGTTCACTCCGTTCACAGTAATGTAGCCAAAATTCATTCCAGATTGCCTGCGGCAATGGGATTTTGGCTTGTATGTCTCGAGATAGTGGTGTGTGAACAGTAACATTAGATTTACTATTGGTAACTGTTTTACAGTTTTAAACCAATAGCTTCATTCACATATGAAGTGATAAAATCCGGTTTGCGGCCAGTACCGTGCCTGTCGGGAATTTCAATGATCAGAGGGGTTTTGTGATGAAGCTTTACATCATCTATAATTTCGGGAAACTCCCGGCCGAATTTCTCGGTCAGGAGTATGATTCCGATTTCTTTATTGGAAATAGCTTTCTGTAAAGCATCTTTTAATTCATCATGTGTGTGTACGACCACGCCCTCCACACCTGCCAGTCTCATCCCTGTGTAGGTATCGATATTGTCGCTGATCAAAAACATCTGCATCTTATAATTGTCCCAGGATCATGAAGGAGATGATCAGTCCATAAAGGGCAACACCTTCTGCAAGACCTACGAAAATAAGGGATTTACCAAGGATACTCTGATCCTCGCTGATAGCACCTAAGGCTGCGCTTGCCGCACTGGCAACGGCAATACCACCACCGATACAGGAAAGTCCGGTTACAAGAGCTGCTGCGATATAACCCATACCTGTTGCAAGTGTGCCTTCAGAGCCTGCAGCGGCCTGTACGGAAGAAGCACCTGTGAACATAACTGCAATGGCGATAAGCATGGTTCCAAAGAAGAAGAATGCGTTTACACCGAGAGCTGTTTTGTAACGTCCGCGGTTTTTTTCACCGATGAGATAGTAGCCAAATGGAAGAATGATGCTGAGTACCAGTGCGATTGCTAAAATGATCTGTGCGATTGTTGTCATAATTAAATCTCCTCTTAGTTCTTGATTTTGCTGTTCATATATATCATATTTATTCGGCTTTGAATATCTGGCTGACCGACAGATATGGGTTTCCCGAGGATGATATATAAATGAAAATAGTATAATTTCTGATGATCTTTCTGTCTATTTTACAGAGCGGAACGGCTCAAATTTACGTCCTGTACCTTTGTAGAAGCGGCTGAACATTTCATAATATTCCAGACGAAGCACCTGGATACCGACGATCAGGCCCTCCATACCACATACAAAAAGGTTTCCCAGAACTACTACTATCCAGTTCAGGTTTCCGCTTTCTGCGCCTGCAAGCATGAGAACGACTTCCATCATCGCTGCATGGCTGACTGCGAAAGCTCCGATACGGACGAAGGAAAGGGTATTGGAGAAGTAGCTTAACAGGACTTCAAACATTTCAAAAAGTCCCTGTACAATGAACATTCCCTTCTCTTTTGGCATAACTTCTGATTTCTTCTCAATGAGGGCTGTAAGTGGCTCTTTCAAAAAGATGAGGATCAATGGTACGCCGAACATGATAAACAGTACGATTCCGCCGGGAAGTGTTTTGCCATTCAGTATCAGTGCAATGGAGACAACTGCAGAGCCGTAGAATACCAGACCAGCTACTGAGTTTGTATCAAACCAGATGTGTTCTACATCTCCGGCTTTCCAGGCATTCAGGATGTTAAATACCATACATAAAAGGATCAGGCACATACCAAAACCAATGGCAACAATAAATACTGTATTCAGCTTTCCGATAAACGGAACTGACATCATATTGTTCATCGGGCGAAGCCACAGGGCTGGTATCACATCTTCGAATCCGAAGATACTTCCGAACATAAATCCGAAGATTGTGGAGAACACACCTGCACAACTGATAATGCCTGCCAGTGTGATATGTTTGAATTTATAAAGCAGGAAACCACCGATAAAGAGCAGCAATCCCTGCCCCACATCACCGAACATTGCACCGAAAATAAAGGAATAAGTCAGTGCCACAAACCATGTTGGATCCATCTCGTTATAGGCCGGAAGACCATACATTTTGATGTACATTTCAAATGGTTTAAACAGTTTCGGGTTCTTCAGTTTGGTAGGTGGCTGCTGGTGGATGCCTGGCTTCAGATGTTCGTCCTCTTCACCGTCAATAATGCAGAAAATGCGGCTGTCGTCTTTGATATCATTCTGGAAAGAATGGGCATCTTTCTCTGTCATCCATCCACATAAGATATAGAAAACGTCCTTATCCCCATGTGTACATGCTGCAAGTCTGCGCACATCAAAGTTACCGGAAAGCTGTGCGATAGCATTGCGTGATGCAACGATATCTTTCTGATTTCTAAGAAGAAAATCTGCTTTTTTCTGATCGGCAGATGCCAGATCAGCAGCAGCTCTGTTGCGTGTTTCAGTCAGTTGTTCGAAAGCTTCTTTTGCTGTTCCCTCATACGTATCTGGCATATAAATACGCTCGAAGTGCATGGAAGAATAGACGGCTTTTACTTTCTGGGCTTCGTGCTCCGGGACAAAATACAGACCCCAGACATACTGGTCATCTTCATCACATTTAATGAAAATTGTGTCCAGATTTTCGTAAATATACTTTTCAAATTTCTGGTAATATTCCTTCTCAATCCTTCCGAAACGGAAGTGGATGAACTGGAATTTCAGGATTGAGGAAATATTGTAATTAATATTTCTGAACGGGCGGATCACTCGCAGAGATTCATCCAGAGCTGCAAGCTGACTCTCCAGATCAGCACGTTTATTGCTTAGTTCCTGATAATCAGACTGAATCCGGCGGATTGTATTTAAAGCCTGTTCAGTATCCATGGGTTTGGCAGAAATCTTCTCCGGATCTGCCAGTTCATCATAGAAACTGTTGGCAGTAGAGAGTGCTTCCTTATATGGATTGATTTCCATAAACGGAGAAAGACTCTCTACTGCGGTCAGCTCGGAAAGGGCATTTTCCAGATGAATTTCGTACTTGGAAAGATAGGTGTTTACCACTCTGTCAATATCGGCCTTAGGACCGGTAATGCTCAGGAACTTCATTTTCTCAATCATAAATTCACCTCCTGGTTAATGTTCTTTAAACTGCGAAGCAGTTATTCAGTTATGCGCCATATAGAAATCAACTGTTGCAAATATAACGCATGGCTTCATCATGCTGCACACCGTAACGTACGCATTCAATGGCGATAGTCAGGCGGTTTACTTCGTGTTCCTTGTTATACAGATAAGAATAGATCACTGCTACAGAATATGGATTTCTGTGGGATTCCTTCTCAAGGATCGAGCGGTGGATGTGGTTGTAGAATTCTTCCAGATTGGCTACGGTAAGCTGTTCATATTTGTTGCCGTACCATGTTTTCTGGAAAATTCTTCGACCTTCTTCGTATGAAGGTGCTTCCACCAAAGCTGTGATCTCTTCTTTCTTTAACTTATAATTTACAGGGATCAGCAGGGCATAAATACTTGCCGGATCCATGTTGTAATACCTTTTGGAACGCTGGATAAACTGCAGATTCAGCATATCAAATTTCTCGCCGTAAGTGCAGGTAATCTCTTCCAGATCTTTACCTTTAAACAGCTTCTTACGGATGTTCCAGATCTGGGTAAAATAGTACAGATCCAGTGCCATACCATAGTCGAAGAGAAGTGCTGTTTCATGCTCCTGGATCTTCGAAAGCGGGATGTAAAATTCGTTTCCTTTGAGGCAGGAGATCAGTTCCTCCATGGTGGAACAGGTAGTGATCCGGTCTACATCAATATTGGAATGCAGACGGAAAAATTCACGGTACGGAGAAACATCTACAGGATCCGTGTCGCGGTGATCGAAGATATTTGTCATGACTTCCTTCAGTACACGGATTTCATATCGCTTGGAATACAGATCCAGAAATTTACGCTGTTCCGGGTTGGCAAAGTGATAAATTCTGGAGAAATTCTGGAATATGGATTTCTTCAGAAGCTTCTCAATCTGGCCACGGTGCAGGGTATTTTCATCCAGTGCATCCCACCTGGAAGAGTATTCCGGCATTCGCTTCAGATAGGCGGCTACCTGCGTGACATCGGAGAGTTGGAGGATTTCCTCGAACTGATCCATGGTAGTAAGCCTGCTCTGCATTGCGCGGATTTTCGTGGAAAGTCCGCTGTAGGAGAGTACGCCTCCCATTGTTTTTCACTTCCTTTCCTGATGTCATCTAGAGTGTGTCTGAGACAGATCTTTACATAGCCAGTATTTTCTCAAACAATTCTCTGGAAAGTTGTGAGTGCTGCTGTTCGTAATGAGCATCCAGTGAAGAAAAGGTAGCGTCTGTGTCTGCACGTAACTGTGCCAGGCGGGAATCTTTTTCTTCTTCCAGTTGCTGACGGATCCGTTGAATCTGCTCTGTTGTCCGGGACTCCAGCTGCTCGTCATAATTTTTACATTTCTGTTCTGCCTCTTCAGAAAGCTGTTGCTTTTGCCGGTCGCAGTCTTCCATGATGCGTTGGGCTGTAAGCTCGATTTCAGATAATTTGTTAAGTATCTGCTCCATCTTCAACCTCCTTGGTTGTCAAAATTTTACAAAAAAACCAGATTTACTATGTGAAAAATAGTAATATCTGTTAGATATCATACACCCTTTTGTTAAAAAAAACCATCTAAATTTTTTTCAGAAATAAAAAAATTGTTATTTTTTAGACAAGTTAAAGAAATCTCCTGTGAATATCTGTCCGGGATGTAATTGACGTTAGGAGTATGGTATGGTAGTTTATTGGTGGCAGGAAATTGCACGCACATCTTGCGTAAAGCATTTTTCAAACACGCTCTGGAGATATAAGAAAAGGAACAGGAGATTTTTATGAGATTAAGAAATATTCCGGGAGCTCAGGATGCAATTCTGGAGAGCCCTTATGTGGTGCAGGAACCACAGACAAAGAAAGGACACTGGGGGGAGGTTTTTGTGAAAAAGCAGCCTCTTCATATTGAAGTAGGGATGGGAAAAGGAAGATTTCTTATGGATCTGGCCCGGCTGCATCCGGATATCAATTATATAGGAATCGAGATGTATGACAGCGTTCTTCTTCGCGCATTGCAGAAGAGAGAAGAACTGGAGGAGAATGGAGAGGTTTATTCTAATTTATTTTTTATGAGAGTGGATGCCAGACTTCTGCCAGAAATCTTTGAGAAAGGTGAAGTAGATAAGATTTATCTGAACTTTTCCGATCCATGGCCAAAAGCCCGCCATGCAAAACGTCGCCTGACATCCAGAGAATTCCTGGCACGTTACGACCAGATTCTGGTTCAGGATGGAAAAGTGGAATTTAAGACAGATAATAAGGAACTGTTTGAATTTTCCCTGGAAGAAGTGGAGGAAGCCGGATGGAATCTGGAAGCTTCTACCTTTGATCTGCATCATAATGAAGAGATGGTACAGGGAAATGTTATGACAGAATATGAAGAGAAATTTTCTTCTATGGGAAATCCAATCTGTAAGATGGTGATTTCCAGAGAGTATCACAGATAAAACAGCAGAGCAATTATCTGGTTTATAGCGATTCCATAGTGAAGTGGATTGCGATTATCCATTTGACTATCTGTTGTGGCTGACAGTGCATATTATAGTATAAGAAAATTTCGGGGCGCTTCGCGCCCCGAAGGAGTCAGCCAGTGAAACGAAAAAGTTCTTTCCATAATAAGATGCTACAATTCCGCTATGAACACAAAAACTTTGATAATACCTTCAGCCGCCTGCGGAAATCCGCAGAAGAGGTCAATAAAACACTTAACAAAATGTCCCAAAACGACGAAAAAAAGGAAAAATAAATGAAATAGAAAAAAATCTTGATTTTTTTGAAAAAACCTATTGACATTTAAACGACTATTATATATAATATCACTTGCGTTGAGGGTGATGCAAAACTTCAACACAGAGAAAAACAAAAGAATATGCGCTTTTAGCTCAGTTGGTAGAGCACCTGACTCTTAATCAGGGTGTCCAGGGTTCGAACCCCTGAAGGCGCACTAAGAACACTGTTTTTGCGGACAATGCGATTGCCGCGGGGACGGTGTTTTTTATGTTTTACGGGAAAGTGAAAAATAAAGGTGTCTAGGAAATAGAGAAAGATAAAGTATTTACGCCCCTATGGAGAAAGTCCCGCAGGGGCGTAAAAGTATTTTATGCTACTGATACCGCTTAAAGAACACAGGATCAAGCTGGTAAATATCTTCATGCAGAAGGGAAGACTGCTGTGCAAGATGCAAATAAACCCTGGTTACCTTATAATCCGTATGTCCGAGAAGCAGGCGGAGCATCTCGATGTTACCGCCGCCTTTAATGTATGAGGTTGCAAAAGTATGCCGGCAAAGATGGGGATGAAGCCGATCTATGCCGGACTTCTTTTTTATCCGGGCAAAGAGCTGCTTGATCACATTGGAATTGATCGCTTCCTGTTGTCTCATCTGTAAAAACACATAGGACATAGGAGAAAGGGCTGTATACTTGCGATGGATCACACAATACTTCATCAGGTTTACTTTCAGCCGGGGGCAGAAAATCACAAGTCTTGTCTTGGATCCCTTAGATTTATATACCTGGATGATATTTTTATCAAACATAAGATCACAGAACCGCAGGTTAATCACTTCGGATGATCGCAGTCCGGCATCCAGCATCAGGTGAACAATACACCAGTTTCTCAATCCAAACTCAGTTTTCAGGTTAAACAGCTTGTCGATCTGCTGAACTTCTGACTGATAAAGCGGTATGATCTCGCCGGAGTCATCTTTGGGAAGCTTCACCTTGTAAGTAAAGTCATCACAGTATTCGTTGTCCTTGCAGAAGTTGGCAAATACCTTGATTGACCTGGCATATGTCCGGATGCTGGTTGAAGAAAGCAGTTCCTGGGACGGTTCCAGGAAAGGATGGTTCTGGAACTTCGGACGCTTCCGCAGGTAACAGATATAATTCCGGAAGAGTTCCCTTGTAACTTCATCACAGCCAATCTCAGAAACAGGCCTGTTAAAACATTCTGATACATATGTAAAAAAGCCTATTAAGTTTTCTCTGTAGTAAATTAAAGTCTTATCAGCACAGGAAGTCTCCCGGTCAGCCATGAAGATCTGATAAGCCTGATCTAATGATATACTCATAAGTACCTCCTTTGTATCTCATTTTTTTCTGCAGATGCAGCTGATCAGAACGCTGCAGCATGATTTTTGAGATACATAATTATAATTGTATTTTTCAGATGCTTATGGTATTATGTCCGTAGATACTTCACCAGTATTGATATTGACTATCTGATACTCATGAGTAACACTACTTACATAAGTGTCCGCCAGTTCACTGCTATTGAATTGGCGGGCTTTTTTCTGTTTGTAGCGGTTTGCATCATGAATATCATTATCATTCAGCTGGCAAAGTGCTTCAACACAATCCTGCACCACGTTATCATTGTTGATCCCTCTGGTATAGATACCGAGAGTTACAGCAGCATTAATTACGCGCTTTTTCATTATGTCACTGTTGAGCTGCCTGCAGTACTGCCGGATCAGCTTCACATCTTTTGGTCTGACATTTACATCTATCATCCTGCAGCTCCGGAGAGCTGTCCAGAAAGCACACAGGTCACGTCTTGATTTATTGGAATCCCCTTCCGGTTTGACCAGGCGAAACACATAAAAGGTCAGATAGTCGGCTATGATCTTCCGGTTATCCAGGTAATCATAAATCCTTTTGGACGTTTCCCTTGCACTGTTATCCCGGAACGGTACCAGTTCATACGTCTTGGTATGCTTTCTCATTGTCTGGTATTCCACATTCATGATCAGGTTGATCTTCGGCGTTAATGTATCTGCAAGTTTATGCAGCGTATCCGGGGACATGGTAACCTTACCTTCCACAACATCCCTGCACTGTTCCCGGAGTTCCGGATCAGAACCATATTCACTGTAATATTTCAGTCTGGCAGTATCCAGATATTGCCAGGAATGCTTTTTATAACATTCTTCATAACAGTACAGGTCATAGCGGTTGATCAGACCATTGAACAGCCATACCTTGAAGAACCATGGTTTATAATTCTTTTCAATGACCTCTTTACTTTTCAGGTAGATACGGATAAAAACCTTGTCAGACCGTTTACCCATTGATACATAATCAATCTCATATCCTTCTGATCCGACTTTTGCGGTATGTATCAGGGCATCTTTGAACCTGTCTACCCTCATCTTGTAGAAGCTCTCCGGTGAAAAGAATCTTTCCGGATTACTTAAGTAGTTGCTGTGCCAGCAATAGTCAATCCTGTTTTCCTGACAGTATGCGATATGTAAACCGAAGTAATCACAGATCTGTTTCACATATTCATAAGAGCGTTCAAAGGCTTCATGAACTCCGTACATCCACAGCATATAAGATCTGAGTTGTACAACGATCTCAGACGTAACTGAGAAACCACCATCAGAACCATGAGGAACAGAAGGAGCAATGAAAATATCAAACCATTCCGGGCATTCCAGACGAATACTGAAAAAACCAGCGTAAGAGCCAGCGCACAGATTAAGGCTGCGGTCAAACCCAGGAAAGAAGATCTGTACAAGTTGTCCATACCTGGAGTCAAGGATTGATTTCTTCTGTTCAAAAAATTTACGAAACCTGAGAACGGAATCATCAGATGAGTCATTTGTAAAGTCCTCCACTAATTTTACGGAATAATAAAAGGTATCAATGTTATGCAGGAATTTTTTTTGTTTGAAGTCAAACCAGTATTTTTGATTTTCATCGTCAAATTCCTGGTATATTTTTGTTGAATTTAAGTGTTTCTTAATGTCCATTTCACACCTCACTTTAGTTTGCTAAAGTTTTTCCCCAGATGGCAGTTTGGGGAAATTTTAAAATTGCCATTTTCGCCAGTATTTATAAGGATTTCACATGAATTTTGTATGTATTTTCAGACCACGTATTACAGGCCCGTGGCAGGGGGCAGTAACGGAACTCCGGCAGCGCTGCCGCGCGGTCAGACGGGTCCCCCCAACCCCCGTCTTCCCACACAGCAGGGCTGACGGAGTTTCTGGACAGCCGCCAGCTCTGGGACTGCCAGACGTTTCCTGAAATGTATCTCAAAATTTCTGCAGCAAGCCTGGCAGATCCGGAGGAAATGAGATACATCACTCCGGGGCATCCAGTTTCCTGAAAATATTCCCAAATCAACCTAAAGGAAAAAGATGTTCTGAGCCATAATATTTATCAAGACACAGGAGAAACTTGTTAAAAGCAGAACCAGCTAAAGCGATAAATTTTTCTTTTAAAGGTTTATCATCAGCTTCTGGAAAAAAATAATCAAGACTGATAAAAAAACGGGACATAAAATCAATCTCACTATAAGAAAAATAAATTCCTTTCCCAGACGAACCATTACATACATCAAATTTGCGCAAGATCAGCCACATTCTATTATGTAAAAGATATTCATACATTTCCTTATGCTTTTCAGCAGAAAAATAAATATCAAAATCATCAAAAAATTTCTCCATAGCTGCTATTTCATCAGCCGTAAAATAAATAGATCTACCTCTCATATAACAGCATCCTTTCTAATCTGGTGCATCCAGCATCAAATATGTATCATACAGAGAATAATATTTCCGCTTACACTTGAAAAACTCACTGCTTACCTTCTCCTTCATCGGGTACCAAACCTTTACACTGACAAAAAGCTTCGGGGACAGCATGACTGCACAGAGGAGCATTCCACGCAGACCAAAGTTACTTACCTTCCTGTGAATGTATTCGTACTCGATCAGGCTCCGGATCTGGCGGTCGATCATCCGGTCGAACTGGGCAACCAGGATAATGTCATAGCCATAATGTCTGTGCAGCGTAAAAAATGACAGCCATTTATCACGTCCGGACTTGCTCCAATCCCTGGCATTAAACATCAGCTGACACTCATCAATGACCAGGAGCAGAGAACCCTCTTTTACTTTTTGGCCCTGGAAATGTTTCTGGGAAAACTCGATCAGAAACTCCGGGGTAATCTCAAGATTACTCTTGTAACAGAACAGCTCACGCTTTTTCTTAGGAATACGGTTTAAGTTAATGGGGAAGTTGCACACAGTCGGGCGACCAGCACGAAGCAGATGATACAACCGTTCTGCTACATGCAGACTCTTCCCTGATCCGGGAGTCCCGGAGTATAAGAAAATCATACGATCACCTCAATCACTCAATCAATTTAATCCAACGGGCTAACACACTGTACAGATAGAAGAGTGCGATAGCAGCAAGCCAGGCTGTCCCAATCTTGAGGCAAGTCCCCACCGGGACAAAATAATTCAGATAACCAAGATAGGGAAGCTGAGACAGGTTATCAATGGCATCCGCAAAGGGAGAGAGCGGAAGCAGGGACAGGATCACAGACAGCAGCTTGTCCAGAATCTCTTTCATAAACTTAATCATAAAATCATCACCCCTTAATCATCTGTTGTCGGGTTATCATCAGCAATCCGATTATAAAAAATATGATCTCAAAGATCCGGAAGATCCTGATCACAGGCTCATAGTCTGACATATCAAGCTTGAACACATGATGATAATCAAGGATCTTCTTACCAGTCCAGGGATTTTCTAATTCCAGGTCAAAGGGAAACTCAAACACCGGAGCTTCCGGCTCTGCTTCAAATGCCTGGATCAGATGAACCAGATCAAAAGGAATACAGAACGGGAAAATCTTTTTCAGATCAGCTGTATAATTCTTAGGATCAATATCATTAGAAGTATCTTCATCCGGTTTGGGTGTCACTTCAGGATCAGGGTTTGGATCAGGGTTTGGGTCGGGGTTCGGATCAGGATTGGGATCAGGATTGGGGTCAGGGTTCGGATTTGGGTTTGGATTCGGATTTGGATTCGGATCAGGCTGCTTCTGAAGCTGCTGAATCAATTCCTGAATATAACTGGGTGCTATTTCCGGAGAATAATTTGGGTTGATTTCCGGATTTAATTTCTTTACAGTATCAGCTAACTGCTCACCAGAAGGAATCTGCAAAGGTCGAGGAGCTTGCTGAGGATATTCCAACTTACCATTATTTTTATAAGTGTCCTGCAAATCTGGATGAACCCAAATGTTTTCTTTTGTTAATTGATTAATTGGTTTACCAGATGAATCATATACTGGAACATTAAAATTATAAAAAAGTAACTTGTCGTTACGATCAATAATAATTTGTTGATACCCATAAATATCAGTTTGATCTATAGTTCCTTTTTTTAATTCTTGTAAAATGCTATCACACATAACACTATGATTATCAGAGTCATAAAAACGAAATACATACCGTCCATAAGAATCAGGATTTTCAAATAAAACATGATGAACTTTTGAAGAATATAAAAATACATTTTTATAACTACCACCAGAAAAATACTTTACACAACCAACAGAACCAACATATAAAGATTCAAAATCAGATATAATAGTTCCATTTAATTTATCTCTATCACCAATTATTTTATCCCAAAGACTAGAAACCGCCTTACCCATACATTCCCAAGCCCCTTGTGTCATATTGATAAACGCCGCAGTTCCAGCAAGTGCAGGAGCAACCAGTTCCTTAAATGTCGGAATGTCACCTGGTACCGGAACAGTTGTTGGAAATGGGATAGGAGTGCTTCCTGGTGCTGGTGTTGGAGAGGGTTCAGGATTCTGACCGCCACCACCATTGATTACTTTAAATCTTTGTTCTTCATATGCCTGTTCCAGATCATCATAATATGGTTTTAACGCTGCTGATCCGTCAGTGTCCCACCATGCGGCACTGGTTCCTTTTTGAACCATTTCCGTCGTAAAAATTGAGATTCCGAATCCTAACAAAATACTTTCTAAAATCTGTCCAGCGGTATAACCTGCCACAATTTCCGCAGCCTGGGCTGTCTGGTATGATCCAAAAATTCCGATGACCAGCATATTGACTGCCAGTATCACAGCCACAAGTTTTTTCTTTATCCTTTTCAAGTTTCCCCCTTTCCTGTATCTCATTCCTTTGCTGCAGGAATCCGGATCCGGCTCATGCTGCGTTATTTTTGAGATACATTTGCATAAAAAAGGTGAGGAAGGTGTCTCCCTCCCTCACCTTACACCAAGTAAGTAATCCGTTCTGAAAACCCTCAGGCTTTATTTGCAACTTTCTTAAATGCCTTGATACCAAATCCAACAAGGAGAAGAGCTCCCATAATTGGAAGTGCGACCGGAAGGATCTTTCCGACAATGCTTGTCATAGAACTTCCAATGCTGGTAAAGGATGTTGTCAGTGCTGTCTCAACAGAAGAAAGACCTGTGCTAGTACCAGCATCAGCTGCAAAAACAGGAACAGCAGTAGCAACTGCAAGAGCTCCGCCCATTAATACAGGGGCAATTTTCTTTTTCAGATTCATGAATTTCATAGTAAAAAACCACCTTTCCTTAAACTTTTTTAAATATGTGAACAATCCCAAGATACGCAAACCCTATTATCATGAAGATGGCGCCGCTCAGGGCTCCGATCGGGATTGATTTCACCGCTATCATGTTGTAATCCTCAACAGCAAGCATTAAGCTTTCTGTCTGCTGGGGAGCTTCCGAGACTTCCGGTTCACCGTCTGTTATCTCAACCGTGTCCTCTGTCTCTGCTTCCGGAGTTGTTAATAATTCTTCATTTTCCATATTTTTATTTCACCAAAGCTATAATCTTAAATAAAAGCCAAAAAATAAACATAAATGAAAAAAATAATGCTACAGAAAAATTTACAAATTTTTCTATTTCTGATAAATTTTTTTTATTGATTAAAAAATTGCACCAGCCAATAATAAGGCAGCCTATCGGCAAAAAATAATCAAGAATAAAAGGAAATCCATCAAGTCCCATTAATTCACTCAACATAATTAAAAATCCTATCTATGGCCGGATATAAGAAGCAAGTATATGTAACAGGAGAACCCCGATGATCACCCCGAGCATACACATCATGGCAGGCATAGCGTTCTGAATATTCTTCATATCCTGTTCAAGCTTCTTATTTTCCTTGACCAGAGTCTCCATTAATTCCTGCTGCTTTTTATTCTGTTGGATCAGCTGTTCAAGTAATGCAGTATAGTCTACTGTACCAGCGTCCGGAACTTCTTCCACTCCCTGACCAGGTTCCTGCCCTGCAGTATCAGGGGAACTGCCAGAAGTGTCAGTTTGATCAGCCACAGTGTCCTGCTGATCCGGTACTGGTACCGGTGTAGCAGCCGGCTGTACTGCCGGGGCTGGTGCAACAGGTTCCGGAACTGTTCCCTGATCCTCTTCAAAAACAGGACCGTCTGTGAATATATCCGCCATGCCATTCAGTCACCTTCCTATTTCTTTTCAGGCTGTTCCGGCAGGATCTGTACACGGCTGCAGAAATCAAGATCTTCCACAGTCAGGACAGGTTTGCCGTCACTTCCGATCTTCATCCCCATTATTGCATCATAGATACCGGGTACAAATGCGATCTTCCGTCTCATGGATGGGTCAAGGGAACATTTCGCCCTCTGCTGTCCGACAGATCCGCCTGTAACATCCACCCGGGAGATCATCTCCTCACCGTTCTCACCGTACATGAAATAGTTCAGTGTCATACCGGAGCTTCCGTTATCCATTTTCCAGACACCTGCATAAGTTACTAAGATCTTCATTTTGTTCATAATCATGAACCTCCTTTGAAAAATTCTGCCAGACCTGTATAAGAGCAGGAAGGGCATTGGTTGATATGTAATCCCGCAATGGGGCTGTTACCGTCCCCGGAAGTCCGGGGGAAAGAGATAGTTAATGTTTCAATGATTTATGTAAACCCTCCACAGCGTTATGCTGCACAAGGGGGGAGGGTCAAGATAATTGTCTGTCCCTAGTATGCAGGAGAGTCCCGGCAGATCGAAGTAAAAAGCCGGATTTCCCTGTCGTACCGGGGATAGGGTATTGCACGTCCAACAAAGCCAAAAGTAAAGGTTAAACCCTCCGGGCTCCTGCGGAGACCTTGACTTTTGTCTCCTGAATGATAAACATAATGGACGCTGTAAAAGCTGGATTTCCCTGTCCAGAGTGTCCCGTCCCTCCCATTAAAACACCTTTTCCTTCCTGACTCATGCGAGCCAAGGAAAAGACGTTTTAAAGGTCAGTCCGTACATACTGCCGGAATAACACAGAGACGGAAGGAGGGAAAATCTATAATTGTCTGTCCCCGGTATGCAGGAGAGTCCCGGCAGATTGGAGTAAAAAGCCGGATTTCCCTGTCGTACTGGGGATAGGCTGCCGCCCGTTCAACAGAGCCAAAAGTAAAGGTTAAACCCTTCGGGCTCCTGCGGAGACCTTGACTTTTGTCTCCTGAATGCTAGGGACAGCGGCCACTGAAAAAGCTGGATTTGTCTGTCCCGGTGTGACATATCCCTGATAAGGGAAAGGACTCAGGACAGGAGTACATGAGGGTAATCAAGAAGGATGCTCACCCTGCAGGCTTCCCATCCTTCCTGTCTGATTCTCTGTACTGGCTGTGTCCAGTCCGTCAAGGGTCAAGATGAATGAGCTCCGCTCACCCTTGACTGACTTACTGCGCAGAATCAGGGGAAGGGCAGTTCCGGATCATCGTCTTTATCTTTCAGCAGTTTATCCATAAGGTCAGACAGATCATTAGTCTGCCGTTCCAGATGTGTGAGAGCCCTGCGGACATTCCCGATCTCAGACGTAAGCTGCCGGAGAGTATCCAGTTTCTTATACTGTTTAACGATCTGTTGGTCTAAAAAGGCGATCTTTTGTTTCCTGGTTTCTTCCTGTTCCATACAGAACAGGACAAGGTTCTCGAACTTCTGGTTGAAGCCGTCCCCTTCAAAATTAATCACATAGTCCATCACCTGATCAGACAGGCGAACGGACTTGAGGTTATTTTTCTTTGCCATAGGAGTACCTCATACACGACTTACATCAATGTCAGATTTCTTTACTACATAGGTATCTTTATAACCAGCCATCACACTTACATTTCTCATCAGTGAAGCGTAATGCCTTGCATCGATCTCTGATGTAAAGGCTGCCTTTAACTGACGGGCTAAGTCCTGCGGCAGGTCTTTTCTTTCCTGATATACTAACCATCCCAATAACATTGAAGCACCTCCTGAAAATTTATAGTCTTGCACTGTTTGGACATAATTACATTACTGGTAATTTAGAACAAAACTCGTTGAAAAATACAGCTTGTAATGGTAAAATTGAATATTAACAAAGTAATAAAGGTATCACTTTTTACAGTTCTGATTATAGTAGATAATTAGCTACTTGTCAATAACAAATGTAGATAATTTGCTACTGGAAAGGAAAATAATGACAATATATAATAGAATTAAAGAAAAAGCTGAAGAAAAAGGGATAAGCATAAAAGCGTTAGAACGTGAAGCTGGCTTAGGAAATGGAGTTATAAAGCGCTGGAATGAAACATCTCCACAATGTAATAAACTTGAATTGGTAGCTAATTATCTACAGGTATCAATAGAATGGTTAATTACTGGGAAGAATCCAAGTAATTTCACAAAAGAAGAAAGTGAACTGATTCAAGCTTATAAGAAAGCTGATGCAAGAACACAGGAGATTGTAAAGCTGAGTCTTCAACCTTATATGCCACAGGAAACAAAATTATCAGATTCAAAGATTGGATAAGAAATCACTATGAATAACAAAAATTCAAAGCACTTTCTGGATGAAACCATACAAAGAGCAAAGATTGAAAATGCCCAGAGGGAAGCGGAGCAGATTTATAACTACAACAAATGGAAAGACAACCATGAAAAGATGGTAGAGCATGAATTACGAAAAAGACAACATCGAGAACCAAGTGCTGTCAAATGTATCCTGATCGGAGTTCTGCTGGCACTTGCAATTGAGATTATTTACATACTGATCATTAATGATCCGGAAACATTATCGACAGCTTTTCAGGCAATAAAACAAAAGTTTGGTGAAATATGGGAGATAATAATAGATTTAACAATACCAAAATAACAACACTGATTCCTCTTAATCAGGGTGTCCAGGGTTCGAACCCCTGAAGGCGCACTAAGAACACTGTTTTTGCGGACAAAGCGATTGCCGCGGGGACGGTGTTTTTTATGTTTTATGGGAAAGTGAAAAATAAAGGTGTCTGGGAAATAGATAGAAATGAAATATTTACGCCCTTGCGGAGAAAGTTCCACAAGGGCGTAAAAGTATTTTATGCTGCTGATAGCGCTTGAAGAACACAGGGTCAAGCTGGTAAATATCTTCATGCAGGAGAGAAGACTGCTGTGCAAGATGCAGATAAACTCTCTTTATAACCAGTCATCACACTTTATACAAACCATCCTGATAACATTGAAATCCCTCCCTGTTGGAAAGAGTTGATGACATTGAATTTTTATAAGTCGGAAACATATAAGACATTGCAAGAAAAAGAAAAGGGTTTGTGAAAAGATTGTAACGCTTTTCGTATCAAAAGATGCACTATGGCTTCTGATTATGTTATACTCTATACTCAGTGTATTGTCGAAAGAAGAGGAATAAGTCAAATATCTGGGTTCCGGTCTGGTCAAAGGAGGTTACGGTATCGAATGAAAAAAATACTAAAAAGAACAGGAAAAATATTTTGCCTTTTCCTGCTGATCGTGGTGCTGGTAAATATACTTTCACCTCTTTTTTGCAGGAAACCGGACGAAACATATGTGGAAAGTCTGAGAAAGACAGAATTTACATCAGAGACAGCAGGCGTAGAAAGGATTTGCTGCATTGACAATAATGAAGAGGCACTTTTGTGGAGGCTTCGTATGATTGGCACTGCGAAGGAGAGCATTGTACTGTCTACCTTTGACTTACGCGCGGATGATAATGGCACTAAAATTCTTGCCGCATTGAATTGCGCTGCGGCAAGAGGTGTGAAGATTCAGTTATTGATCGATGGAATTTATCAGCAACTGTTTCTGGCTGGAAGCAGCGATTTCCAGGCTCTGGCATCATATGAGAATGTGGAAGTGGGAGTTTACAATCCGGTGACACCGGTCAATCTGTTTAAGGTGAATTATCGCATGCATGATAAATATCTGATCGTGGATGAGAAAATGTATCTGCTGGGCGGACGCAACAGCAATGATATCTTTCTGGGGAATAAGACAAAAGGCATTAATGAAGACAGAGATATCCTGGTGTATGATACATCAGAAGGACAGGGAGAGTCTCTGAACCAGCTTGAGGATTATTTCCATAAAATATGGAAGGAAAGCTGTGTGAGCATTAAAAAAGGCAAACAATCTTCCAGATATACGGATGCATACCGGCACATGGAAGAAATTTACATATCTCTGCTGAAAAGGTACAATGATATAGAAACATACAGTGCATGGGAAAAGGATACGATAGAAGCAAACAAGATCACTCTGATCAATAATGGAATTGAGGCGGGACGAAAAACACCGCAGGTTCTCCAGACAATTCAGTATCTTACTGAAAATGCAGATCATGTAATAATACAGACTCCTTATGTGATCTGTAATGGTTACATGTATGATGTATTGCAGGGGATTTCAGATCATGCAAAGCTTCAGATCGTGCTGAATGCAGTGGAAAAAGGCTCTAATCCATGGGGCTGTACAGATTATCTTAATCAGAAAAAGAAAATTCTGGAAACAGGGGCAGATGTGTATGAACTGATGAATGATTATCCGGTTCATACAAAAGCTGTGCTGATAAATGACCGTCTGTCAGTAGTAGGTTCCTATAATCTGGATATGCGAAGTACTTATCTGGATACGGAACTGATGCTGGTAATTGACAGCGAAAAACTGAGTCAGCAGATTCACAAAACAGAATCAGATTATATGGAAAAAAGCAAAGAGGTACTTGCAAACGGTCAGGAAACCGAAGGCGCAAAGTACCAGGGGAAAGTGTTGAATCGGAAAAAGAAGTTATACTACGGTGTGCTCAGGATGATCATTCGTCCTCTTCGGCAGCTGCTTTAGAGTGTGTTTGGAAAATCATTCCCAAAATCTCCTGCAAATTGTGACGCACATCTTGCGTAAAGCATTTTTCAGACACGTTCTAGAAAATAATATCACAAGTATATGTCATATAAATGTTCAGTAGCTGAAAAAAAGCGTTGTCAATCAGACTACAGAAGATTAAAATAGACATAAAAGCAGCTGTTACAACTGTTGTTGATGTAAAGGAGGAAAAGCTTTTATGAACTTAAAGAAATTTGTGCTGGAAGGTAATCCTGTATGCAGAAAGGAAGCTGTGATCGTGGGCGATCATTTCAGGATTACAATGCTGACAACTGCCCTGATTCGTTTTGAGTACAGCGAAGACGGAGGATTTGAGGACAGAGCAACACAGATGGTATGCAATCGTGATTTCCCGGTGCCGGAATTCAGGGTGAGCGATGGCGGTGAGGAATTACATATTTACACCAAAGACCTGGAAATCCACTATGACAGACAGAAATTTTCTCCAAGCGGTCTGATGATACGTGTAGCGGGTGGAAAAGCCAGCGAGCGCGTGTGGCATTATGGTGATGAACCAAAAGATCTGCTGGGAACAGCCAGAACCCTGGATGAAGCAGACGGTGAGATTCCGCTGAGTCATGGAATTATGTCCAGAAACGGTTTTTCAGTGCTGGATGATTCCCACACAATGGCTATGGGCGAAGATGGAATGGTAGAGCCACGTCAGGGAAACAGAGCAGACTTTTATTTCTTTGGATATGGTCACAGATATGTGGAATGTCTGCAGGATTTTTACAAATTATGTGGAAAAACACCTCTGCTTCCAAGATATACGTTCGGAAACTGGTGGAGCAGATATCACAAATACACAGAGACAGAGTACAAAGAACTGGTAGAGCGTTTTGAGAAAGAAGAAGTGCCATTTTCTGTTGCAGTTGTAGATATGGACTGGCATCTGGTAGAGGATGTACCTCCTGTATATGGAAGCGGATGGACAGGATATACCTGGAATAAGAAGTTTTTCCCCAATCCGCCTGAATTTATGGACTGGCTGCACAAACATGGATATAAGATCACACTGAACGTACATCCGGCAGATGGAGTGCGTGCTTATGAAGAAGCCTATCCGAGAGTTGCAGAGAAGATGGGAATTGATCCTGCAAGTAAGGAACCGGTACTTTTTGATATGACAGATCCGAAATTCATTGAGACATATTTTGAGGAACTGCATCATCCGATGGAAGAAGAGGGAGTAGACTTCTGGTGGCTTGACTGGCAGCAGGGAACTGTAACCAAGGTTCCGGGACTGGATCCGCTCTGGATGCTGAACCACTATCACTATCTGGACAGCAAGTGGAAAGGAAAACGTGCGCTGACTTTCTCAAGATATGCAGGTCCAGGAAGCCACAGATACCCGGTTGGTTTTTCCGGTGATACGTTCATTACCTGGGAGAGTCTGAAATTCCAGCCATATTTCACAGCAAATGCCAGCAACATCGGTTTTGGATGGTGGAGTCATGATATCGGTGGACATATGTTTGGATACAGAGACGACGAGCTCACTGCAAGGTGGGTACAGCTTGGAGTCTTTTCACCAATGAATCGTCTGCACAGCACAGATAACCCGTTTAATGGAAAAGAACCGTGGAAATACAACCAGATTGTAGAAACAGTAATGAAGAATTTCCTGAAACTGCGTCATAAGCTAGTTCCGTATCTTTACACCATGAACCGTCGTGCAAGCAGAGCGGGACTGCCACTGGTACAGCCGATGTATTATCTGGAGCCGGAGCGTGAGGAAACCTATGAAGTACCGAACAACTATTATTTCGGCACAGAGATGATGGTATCTCCAATTACAGATAAGCTGGATCCGGCAACAGGACTGGCCGGTGCAAAGACATGGATCCCACAGGGAATCTGGTATGATTTCTTTAACGGAAGAGCATATAAGGGCGGCAGAAAAGTGGATCTCTGGAGAGATATTTACGAGATGCCGGTACTTGTGCGTGAAGGCAGCATCATTCCGCTGAAGGATATAGAAGGATATGATAATTCCATTGAGAATCCTGAGAAACTGGAAGTACTTGTATATCCTGGAAAATCCGGGGAATTTGTACTCTGGGAAGACGGTGGGGACACACCGGAAGACCTGGATGAGAATTGGGTATCCACCAGAATGACGAAGACTGCAGATGAGAATGGAACAGTATTTATTGTAGAAGCTGCACAGGGAAATACAGCAGTGATCCCGCAGAAACGTTCCTGGAAGATCCGCTTCTGCAACATTCAGGACAAACCGCAGGAGGTTACTGTAAACGGACAGGTATATAAGGATGCAGAATTCGCAGAGGATGAGAAGATTCATGGAACAATAGTGCTCCTGAAGGATGTGCCGGCAGATGCACAGGTGAAGGTTACTTTTGCGGCAGATGCAGCTGTTTATCAGAGAGACTATGCAGAAGAGGTCTATGAGATTCTGGAAAAAGCACAGATTACCTATGCACAGAAGACAGAGGTTTATAAAGTAGTGAAAGAACTGGGCACAGAAGCAGTGCCTGTTCTGGTATCCATGAATTTGAATCCGTCATTGCTTGGGGTACTGATGGAGATTCTTACAATGGGAATTTAACCGAATCAAGTAAGTGTGCCAACAAGTTGATTTCTCGAACAATCTTGCGTCTAAATTTCTTATTTCCGCGTTGTCGTCGGTCGCCGTAGCCATCGCTACGCCTCCTTCCTCCGCCTTGAAATAAGAAAATTTATCCTGCAAGATTGTTTCAAGAATCAACTTATCGGCACACTAGTTCTCTGCGGTAACACAAAAATCCCGCTCACAGTTGTGTCTTACTGTGAGCGGGATTTCACATTTTAAAAGAAGGAGTGCCGGATCTTGCGATCCGGCAAGTATGAAAAAGAAAAAGTTTTATTATAAATAAAGCGTTTGCTTTATTTGCTTATTAATATACAGGGAAAATGTGTGCAAAATGTGATGGACTGTTGAAGAAATTGTGATTAAATTCTAAAAAACTTATAAAAAAAAAAAAAGACCTGAAAAGGTCTGTAAAAAGAAGGAGGGCCGGACCTTGCGGCCCGGCATAAGTATGAAAAAGAAAAAAGTTAAAAATCTATGTGAAAAAGCATTTGCAACCTGTTTGTAAAGCATTTGCTTTATTTGCTTATTAATATACAGGGAATTTGTGAGCAAAATGTGATGGACTGTTGAAAAAAACGTGATTAAATTCTAAAAAACTTATAAACTGGCAGGAAGAAAACACAAGGTGGAAAACTGAAAATAAGCATTGTAAAAATCCGAACTGTAATTTATAATAAAATTCAATGGTAACGGTTCAATATCTTTACAGTTACAAATAATGAGAAACAAGGAGGAAAACATGAAAAGAGAAACAGTCGTCGTACTGGATTTCGGTGGTCAGTACAATCAGCTGGTTGCCAGACGTGTAAGAGAATGTAACGTATACTGCGAAATCTATTCATACAAGACCGATCTTGAGAAAATCAAGGCAATGAATCCTAAGGGAATCATCCTTACCGGTGGTCCGAACAGCTGCTATGAGGCAGATTCACCTACATGCAATAAAGAATTATTTGAGCTTGGTATTCCTGTTCTGGGACTCTGCTATGGCGCACAGCTTATGATGCATATTCTGGGCGGAAAAGTTGAGAAAGCAGATGTGAGCGAATATGGAAAGACAGAGGTTCTGGTAGATAAGACAGATTCCAAAATCTTCAAAGACGTATCTGATAAAACAATCTGCTGGATGAGCCACACAGATTACATTTCCCAGGTTGCACCAGGATTTGAGATTGCTGCTCACACAGCAGACTGTCCGGTAGCAACTGCACAGAATGAGGAGAAGAAGCTGTATGCGATCCAGTTCCATCCGGAAGTGCTTCATACAGTAGAAGGAAAGAAGATGCTTTCCAACTTTGTACTTGGTGTCTGCGGATGTGCCGGAGACTGGAAAATGGATGCCTTTGTTGAGCACACTATCAGAGAAATCCGCGAGAAGGTTGGCAATGGAAAAGTTCTTCTTGCCCTGTCAGGTGGTGTTGACTCTTCCGTTGCAGCAGGACTTCTTTCCAGAGCAATCGGAAAGCAGCTTACCTGTGTATTTGTAGACCATGGTCTTCTTCGTAAAGATGAGGGAGATGAGGTTGAGGGTGTATTCGGACCAAACGGTCAGTTTGACCTGAACTTTATTCGCGTCAATGCACAGCAGAGATATTATGACAAGCTGGCAGGTGTTACAGAGCCTGAAGCAAAACGTAAGATCATCGGTGAAGAATTTATCCGTATTTTTGAAGAAGAGGCCAAGAAGATTGGTGCGGTAGATTTCCTGGCACAGGGAACTATTTATCCGGACGTTGTAGAGAGTGGTCTGGGCGGAGAGTCCGCAGTGATCAAATCTCACCACAATGTAGGCGGACTTCCGGATTTCGTTGATTTTAAAGAAATCATTGAACCGCTCCGTGACCTTTTTAAGGATGAGGTTCGTAAAGCAGGTCTGGAGCTTGGAATTCCGGAGAGACTGGTATTCCGTCAGCCATTCCCGGGACCTGGACTTGGAATCCGTATTATCGGTGAAGTTACTGCAGAGAAGGTTCGTATTGTACAGGATGCAGATTTCATTTATCGTGAAGAGGTAGACAATGCTGCAGCTGAGTATAAGAAAGAACATGGTGAAGATCCTTCATGGATGCCGAACCAGTACTTTGCAGCACTGACAAATATGCGAAGTGTAGGTGTTATGGGTGACTTCAGAACTTATGATTACGCTGTAGCGCTCCGCGCAGTGAAGACTATCGACTTCATGACAGCCGAATCTGCTGAGATTCCGTATGCAGTACTGAATAAGGTTATGAACCGCATTATTAACGAAGTTAAGGGCGTTAACCGCGTATTCTATGACCTGACCAGCAAGCCACCGGGTACGATTGAATTCGAATAAACAAAAATGCTTAGTAAAACCGGCGTTTATGCGGGTTTGCAGCACTTTTAAAAGTCTTTTGATAACAAATTGATAACAGTTGCATGAGAGCCATTATTCTTATAATCCGGTGGTTTTAAGGTTAGAGAATGATTGACAGGTGGTTGTGCAACTAATAAATCCATATTATTTAGAAAGCCCTTAGCTGTGGGTAAAAACTCATGGCTAAGGGCTTTTTGTCGTCTTTATGCTGCTTGTTCAAAAATTTGTTTTTGCATATTCAAATAATATTTCAAATCATCAGAGGTTTTCTTTTTAAAATATTTTGGTCGGTTTATGGAATTTGTATTAAAGTTATTAGCTTCAGCTAAGCGTTTAGTGAAATCAAATATGCAGCTTATTAAATCACTAAATTGAGCTGCTGAAATATTGAGGTTGATAGATTTTTTTTGAGTGTTGTTTTCGATTGCTTCGATGGAACTAATGAGACTGTTCAATATGTCAAGGTTCAAAGTGCCATTACGAGCAGCGTCTAAATACTCCTGTAAAGCTAATCCAAATTGCTTATCGAGTTTTTTCTGCTTACGATGTGCAATATAGCCAACTGTACCAGCAATAGTACCTCCAGCAATGAGGACACCGCTTATTATGAAGGTTCCTTTTTGATGTGCTCGAACAAAATCAATAGCTTTTGATGCACTTTCTTTAGTTGCATCAGCCACTGTAGGAATATGTTTAGCCACTCTTTTTGTGTTGGCATTTTTAGCTAAGCCGTATAACTCTAAGGTACCTGCTTTAATACCTTGATACGTTTTATCATCTATATTGAGGTAAATAGGAACAACAGGCATTTTATTTTCCCCCTTTATTTATCTGGTTTGAGTCGGTCTTGGAACATTTCGACCAGAGCATCGCTAAGCGCCTGCGAAGGAACTTTTGCCCATGTTTGCGTAGTATCAAACTCCGGGTAGTGGTAACGCCACTGATCGTATTTGTCCTTGCTGATTTCTTCAGAAGATAGCTTGTCAGCCTGCTCTTTCCAGGCATACAGCATTTTCCGGAGTTCGTGAGCGTCTTTGCCTTTGGAAGTATCGACTTTCAGACAGATTTCTCCGTCTGCTGATTCACTGACAGTCAGACCGTACAAATCTTCAAGGGTAAACAAAGTGTGCATCAGTCCGATATAGCTGTCAATGTCAGGCACATCGAGGGCATGAGGGGAAACATCAAGAGCCTGTGCCAGTGTAGCAGTAAGTTCCGCTTTCGGTTTTCTTGTTCCTGTTTCGTATTGTGCTAAACGTACATCGGCACTTCGCTCAGGAAAGCCGACAATCGTACCAAGATATTTTTGTGTCATTCCACGCAGAATGCGGAAAAAATGTATTCTTTCTCCAATCGCCATAACGTGTCCACTCCTTGTATGTATTTTACAATGAGTATAGCAGATATGTTTAGGAGAAGTCAAGATAATACAAAACAAAAAAGCTTAATATTTTCCGGAAAGCCACTTGACACAAACAAATATGCTTAGTATAATGGACTTGAAATTAAACAAATAAGTTTAATGAAAACAAAATGACCGTCCGAACAGTATAAACCGCCAAGACCTTGCCAGACAGCAAGTGAGCGCCTGACATATTATGATATATCGGGACAGCACAGTACCGAACAGGGAATACCTGCTGGAACTTCCTTCGGATAGAACGGCGATAAAAAATGAAAGAAAGGACTGATTATATGAAAAACAGATTTATTTGTGCCGAAGAAGTGGCACAGGAACTAAGCGTATCAAAGCCGTATGCCTACAAGTTAATCCGTCAGTTGAATGATGAATTAAAAGCAAAAGGCTTTATTACCATTTCAGGACGGGTAAACCGCCAGTATTTCTATGAAAGGCTCTACGGAGCAGGAAATCCCCAAGGGGATACCACTATGTCCTACAAGGCTGGACAGAAATAAGGAAAGGAGGATGAATAATGCCGGTATTTAAAAACGAGAACAATGGAACATGGTATGTGATGGCGAGATATGTCAACTGGAAAGGCGAGCGTAAGCAGAAATGCAAGCGTGGCTTTGCTACCAAGAAAGAAGCACAGGAATGGGAGCGAATGTTCCAGTTGCAGAACTCTTCTGATATGGATATGAGTTTTGAAGCCTTTACCGAACTGTATATCCGGGATATGAAAAGCCGTCTGAAGGAGAACACATGGCTGACGAAGGAGCATATCATCCGCACGAAGATTTTGCCTTATTTCGGAAAGCTGAAAATCAGTGAGATTTCCACAAAAGAGGTTATCACATGGCAGAATGAGATGCTTGCCTATCGGGACGAAAAGAAAAAGCCATACTCACAGACCTATCTGAAAACGCTGCACAATCAGTTGTCCGCTATCTTTAATCATGCGGTGCGGTATTATGAGCTGCGTTCCAATCCTGCCGCCAAAGCGGGAAATATGGGAAGTGAGGAACACAAGGAAATGCTGTTCTGGACGAAAGAAGAATACAAGAAATTCTCATTTGAGATAATGGACAAGCCAGTTTCCTTTTACGCTTTTGAAATGCTTTACTGGTGCGGTATCCGGGAGGGAGAATTGCTGGCATTGACCGCCGCTGACTTCGATTTTGAGAAAGAAACAGTCAGAATCAATAAGTCCTATCAGCGATTACACGGAGAAGATGTGATTACCACACCGAAAACAAAGAAAAGTAATCGCATCATCAAAATGCCGAAGTTCCTCTGTGAAGAAATGCAGGGATATTTGCAGATGCTTTACGGATTGAAGAAGAAAGACCGAATCTTTACGGTCACAAAGAGTTATCTTCATCATGAGATGGACAGAGGGGCGAAAGCCGCAGGAGTAAAGCGTATCCGTATCCATGATTTACGGCACAGTCACATCAGTCTGCTGATTGATATGGGATTTTCAGCAGTGGCGATTGCAGACCGTGTAGGGCATGAAAGCATTGATATTACTTACCAGTACGCTCATCTGTTCCCGTCAAAGCAGACGGAAATGGCAGATAGATTAGATGATTTGGGGAAAGGAGAGATTGAAAATGTCAGCTAAGAACAGAGATAACAAAAACCGTTGGAGAAACATTACGGTAGGGTTTCGGGTATCGCCCGAAGAAAATGAACTCATTAACAAGGCAGTTGCCTTATCAGGACTTCCGAAGCAGGAATACTGCTACCGTCGTTGTCTGAATCAGGATGTAGTGGTACAGGGCAATCCGAGAGTATTCAAGGCACTCAAAACAGAACTTGCCGCTGTCCTCACAGAATTGAAACGGATTGAAGCAGGAAACGGTGTGGATGAGGAACTGCTGAATGTCATTGAATTGATTGCCGTTATTCTGGGCGGATTGAAAGGAGAGGATACGGATGGAAAATAAAAAAGAAAAGACTGCCCCAGATGTATCTGTTGGCGCAAATACGGAGCAGCCTATTTTCAAAAACACTACAAGTAGTATATCCGAGAATGGTGGAAATATCAAGAGTTTTGAGAAATTGCAGAGAGAAATGCAGTTGCGATCAGACCCGTCCTATCTCCAGACCATTTCCATGAATGAACTGTTTGACACACAGTATCGGAGTAAGCAGCCGTTGATTGACGGTCTGCTCTACCCCGGCACTTATATCTTTGCAGGTTCGCCCAAACTGGGAAAAAGTTTTCTGATGGCACAGCTTGCCTACCATGTCAGCACAGGCACACCGCTTTGGAATTATACTACCCGAAAAGGAACGGTGCTGTATCTGGCACTTGAGGACGATTACCGCCGCTTGCAGGAACGTCTGTACCGGATGTTCGGGACAGAAAGTACCGATAATCTTTACTTCTCAGTTTCTGCCAGTCAGCTTGGAAATGGGCTGGATGAACAGCTTGCAAGATTTGTGGCAGAGCATAAGGATACGAAGCTGATTATTATTGATACGCTTCAGAAAGTGCGTGAGGTTGGCGGCGATAATTACAGTTACGCAAATGATTATCAGATTATGGCAAGACTGAAAAGTTTTGCGGATGCCCACGGACTTTGTTTACTGCTCGTACACCACACAAGAAAGCAGAATGCGGATGATAAGTTTGACATGATTTCCGGGACAAGCGGACTGCTTGGGGCGGCAGACGGAGCGTTTCTTCTTCAGAAAGAAAAACGGACAGGCAATGCCGCAACACTGGAAGTATCGGGCAGAGATCAGCAAGACCAGAAGCTGTATCTTATCCGCAATACAGAAAACTTGTTGTGGGATTTGCAAAAGGCAGAAACAGAATTGTGGAAAGAACCGCCAGAGCCGTTACTGGATGAGATTGCGGAGCTTGTTAGGAAGGACAATCCTTACTGGGAAGGTTCGCCAACAGCACTTGTCACATTGATAAATGTAGACATTCAACCTCATGTTATTACAAGAAAGTTGAATGTTCTTGCAGGACGATTGTATGCGGAGCATGGGATTCTCTTTCGGAGTGAACGTGTCCACGAAGGACGGAAACTAAGGCTCTGGAAAGACAATACAGAAAATGTGTGACAGTACGTGACGGTTGTGACGGTATTTTTGACAGCGGGCGGTATCAAAATAACCGTCACGACTGTCACATACCGTCACATACTGTCACGGAAAGGATGGATAAGATGGGAAATGTGCAAATATCACAGGAATTATTTATGCAGTTGATTCGCTTTCACTTAGTTGAAGATGAGAGTTGTGAGAAAGAAATCAAGCAGGGGTTAGAGAAGAAACTGGACAAGATGGTCATGCGTGACCTGTATGGAAAATTCAAAACTGCCCCGACAGAGGAAGAACGGGAACGGGCGAAAAAAGAGTATCTGGACAGACGAGGAGTGCCGGAGAGTTTCCGTTGGTAATTCTTCCTTGATGATAAGCACAGGAGCGTGGCACGCCCCTGTGGATAGTAGACAAGGAGAAACCTGGAAAGGAGAACTATGCAATGAGAGAAGGAAGATTAGGTTATAACTGTGAAAATGGCAGATATGGATTGTTATCAATGGACTTATGGATTGATACGGGATTTCACTGCGGAGAGTGTATGGAAGTTCTGGTGGATGACCAGTGGGTAAAGACCAGAATGGAAATGAATTTGGCGAGAGAATGGTATCTGGTGGGAACACCGTACTGCGGAGATCTGGAGTATGTATGGGCAAGGATACCGGAATAAAGCAGACAGGATAAGCCCGGATACGGGCAAATAAAAAGGGCGGATACGCCCAAGATGAAAAACACAAGCCGAAACATGGTACAGAAAGGCAGCACCTTATAAAGCCCTCGGCGTTTGAGAGCGAAATATACCCATCGCACAAACTTCGTTTATGCTCTGTGTATTTCGCCCTGCCGGGAGCAAACTGCCGACAGGCGGATAGGTTCGTAAACAGGTGCCTATGCACTTACTCACAATAAAGTCGGCGAGAGCCGGGAAAGGAGGATGCTTATAGGCAGACATTCATTTATCAGACAAAGTAAGCTGTCCGATGTGGCAGGAAGGATTGATTATATCTCTAATCCGAAACGGCAGGAATATCTCTATGCGACCTATCAGACAGAAGGAGTAACACCGGAGTTTTGGAAAAATCTTGCAAGAGAAAATCAGTTGGATTTTAAGACAAGCGGAACAGCTGGGAAGTGTATTGAAGGACGGGAGTTTATCATTGCACTTCCGGAAAGTTTTGTTGAGTACAAGGCAGATGATGTGGTAAGGCTTTTCACGGACAGTTTTCATAAAAGGTACGATGTGGAATGCAGTGCGGCACTTCACCATAACAAGAAAATGACCAATTACCATATTCATCTCGTATTCAGCGAACGGAAAATGCTGGAACATCCGGAAGTGAAAATTGCTACCAGAAATATGTTTTATGATGAACATGGTAAGCACAGACGCACGAAGAAAGAGATTTTAGAGGAGCAGGGAAATCTTCGGGCAGGATGCAGCATTATTCCCAAAGGGGAAGTTTATGAGAGCCATATTTTTACAAAGAAAGATGAATGGTTTAAGAACGATGCTTTTACCAGAGAAGTCAAAGAGATGTTTACGGAAATCATCAACAGCCATGTGAAAGAAGAATCCGAAAAGCTGTCTGTATTTCAGCAGGGCGGTGTGTATTTGGCAACGAAGAAAATCGGGAAGAACAATCCAAAAGAAGCAGAGATACGGGCAGACAATGCGGTAAGACAGGAATGGAATCGGACGGTTGATGTGGCATTAGTCGAGGGTGTTCCAGAAGAAGATATTTTAACTGTCAAGCGGGAGAAAATTACAGACAAAACACTGCAATCAATAAGGACACATGGTTGGCTGCCGGATATGTTTCAGCAGATTATCCGAGGTGCGAAAGACTTTTTAAAGGAAATGATTTTCAAATTTAAGCTGCCGCCGAAGCCCGTACCAAAGATTGATTTGCAGGAATGGAATGATATGCGGAAGCTGATGGAGAAACTTCAGAAGCAGTCACAGGCGATGAAATCCACGCAACAGGAGATTTCCTCGTTGCAGAAACAGCTTTCCGAGACAACTGGATTTTTCAAAGGAAAAGCACGGAAATCCTTAGAGGGCAAAATTGAACAGGCAGAGAAACAGGAAAAACGTATCCACACGGATATGGAGCAGACTGTAAAACAGGCAGGATATCCAGATGTCCAGTCTTTTGCAAAGACATATCAGAAATCGGAAAAACTGGTCAGGGAATATAATGAGGAGCTGCGGGCATGGGCAAATCAGACAGAACCGAAAAAAGAGAAGCCATCAGAACCGCCGAAAAAGGCAAGCATACGGGAGAAATTGTACCGCTATCAGCAGGAAAGCAGACAGCAGCCAAAACAGTCAGCAAAGAAGAAATATACGGACAGAGAACGATGAGAAAGGTGGAACAGAAAATGAAGAAAACAATTTTTGAAGAAATGGGCGGCACTTATGTAAGATGTGGGGATTACTTTATCCCCAACCTTACCTTGCCGGAGGAAGAAGAACCGAGATTTGTCGGAGTATGGGGACAAAGACATTTGCAGTATTTGAAGGAATACCGCAGGAATATATATCTGGATCTGATGATGAGTGGCAGACTGAACAGTTATCTGGCAGATATAGAGGAACAGGCACAGGAACGCTTTGAAAGAATTGTAGAGCAGATGAAACAGGCACAAGGAATTACAGAACAGTTAAAGGCAGACAATGCGTGGGAGTGGGTAGGCAGGATGAATAATATACAGGCGTGTGCAAGGGAGATTGTGAATGTTGAATTGATTTTTAGATGAAGTTGATATAATCTAACGCGGAGAATGACGAATATTATCCGATTGAGTTTTGCAATTATTTATTGAAATATGAGATAGATAATGTTATGCTTTATAAGAAAATTGTTTAAGTGAGATACGGTAAAAAACAATGTGAGGTAATTAAGATGGCGGTATGTTACAATAAACTATGGAAAAAATTAATTGACAAAAATATGAGCAAAACACAGCTTATTAAAAAGGCTCAAATAAGTACAAATGCAATGGCAAAACTTGGGAAGAATGAAGATGTCAGAGTAGAAGTTTTAGTAAAAATATGTGGAGTTTTAAACTGTTCCTTGGACGATATTATGGAGATCGTTCAAAACAAAAAAATGGGAGAAATGTAATTATGGGAATTAATAGGGATAAACCAGATTTATGGAAAGAAGATATTGCGCAATCAGTTGATTTATATAATACGTGGTTTATGGAGTTTGCTCCTAAAGCTTTTCGAGAAACAAGAGTACATACGGCAAGTCAAGTTGAATCGGCTTTAGAAATTACTCACTATTTATCAGACATATCAGTAGAAGTATTAAAAACGCATCCAGAAGTATTGCCTATTTTACGAATGTCTACTTGCCCTCCAATTGCACGAGATAGATTGGTAGGATTATCCGGGACTTCAAAAGGACTTGTTTCTAACATGGAAGATATTGAGAATCCCCGTGTTTCTCCGAGAATGAAATCAGATGTGTTAGTTAGAGAACTTGAGAAAATATCGCATACAATTAGGAAAATGGCAGATCCAGATATTTTTGTTTGGCTTGATGCAAATAGAGAACCAACCGAGGTTGAACTTCAACGTTCAGCTACTATTGTTGCGGATAGATTGTGCGGTGCTGTTTCAGATCCAATAATTCGAAACGCACAAGAAAAGCGTCAACTTGCAGCTATTACAAATTATTTGAAATCGAAAGGTTATCGTGAAGCAGCCGGTGGCGTAAAATATAATTGTATGGAGCCAGGAACATATTCTTTCCACACAAACGTTCCTGTTAATGTATCAATTGAGTCTGATGAGAAGATAAACATTCCTGTGGATGTTTTAATTATGCCTATATTGACAGAGGCTGGAAGGCTCCCGTTGATGATTGAGGCAAAGTCGGCTGGAGATTTTACAAATGTCAATAAAAGAAGAAAAGAAGAAGCTGTAAAAATGCAGCAGCTTCGCAATACTTATGGACACTCGGTAAGCTATTCGTTATTTTTGTGTGGATATTTTGATTCTGGTTATTTAGGATATGAAGCAGCGGAAGGGATTGATTGGATATGGGAACACAGAATCTCAGACTTGAATTATCTCGGGATTTAATAGATGTTGAAAGCATCCGTATGAATGAACAGCAAAAAATAGATAGTAAAAAGGAAATAGAAGAACGCCGGAGAAGGGGACAATTTGCTACGCCTATTGATTTGGCCGATGAAATTACTGCATATGGATTGAGCGTTCTTTCTACTGATGATATTTCATTCCTTGAGCCTGCAGTTGGAACAGGAGCTTTTATTTCTGCACTATTAAGAAATTGTAAAGATAAATATATAAGCAAATGTATAGGTTATGAGATTGATAAGGAATACTTTGATGTAGCATCTTCGTTATGGTCATATCATGGATTTGAAATGAAAAATTTAGACTTCACTAGGCAAAATCCAAGTGGTAAGCAGGTTAATTTACTTATTAGTAATCCTCCTTATGTGAGGCATCATTATATTACTGTAGAAGAAAAAACGCGACTTAATAAATTGGTCTACAATGAAGTGGGGATTAATATATCTGGTCTTGCAGGTTTATATAGCTATTTTATGCTATTATCGCATAAATGGCTTGCACCAGGAGCAGTAAGCGGATGGTTGATACCAAGTGAGTTTATGGATGTGAATTATGGAGAAGCTTTAAAGGAATATCTTTTAAATCATGTACGCCTTCTGCGCATACACCGATATGACCCTCAAAATAGCCAGTTTAATGATGCATTGGTTTCATCTGCAGTAGTATGGTTTATAAATGAAAAATGTGAAGATGATTATGAAGTTGAGTTTACTTTCGGAGGTACACATACGTTGCCTCAAAAGAGAAAATTAGTAAGAAAATCTGTCTTAAGTTCGGAACGAAAGTGGACGAGATTTCCAGAACAAGATGTTCGTTCCACTGATATGCAGAGGATAACGCAACTCGGTGATTATTTTGATATAAAGAGGGGATTAGCTACAGGCGATAATAATTTCTTTATTTTAACAAAAGAACAGATTGAAGAACGAGGATTGGATATGTCGTTCTTTATTCCGATTCTACCAAGTCCGAGAAAACTAAAAACAGATGAAGTTTTGTCTGATAAAATGGGAATACCGCAAATAGATACTCCGTATTTTTTATTGCGTTGTTCTTTGCCAGAAGATAAAATTAAAGAAAAAAGTCCAGCGTTGTGGAGCTATCTTCAAACCGGCAAAGACACTACTGCTAAAAAATATTTATGCAAGAGCAGAAGATTATGGTATATGCAAGAAAATCGAACAGCAACTCCATTTTTGTGTTCTTACATGGGGCGAAGTTCAGAAAGTCGTAGTCCATTTAGATTTATACTTAATCATTCAGATGCAGTAGCGACTAATTCATATTTGATGCTTTATCCTAAACCTGGTTTGGAACGGCTAATCGCAGAAAATACAGCATTGTTAAATAAGGTATGGGATATATTGTGTTCTATAGGAAATAAGAGTATAGAAAATGAAGGTAGAGTATATGGAGGGGGATTAAAGAAAATAGAACCGAAAGAGCTGGCTAAAGTCCCTTGTCAGGAGTTAGATTTTCTATGTTGATTGATATACTTTTGAGATAAGGTGGTAAATTAATGTTAAAGGATACTATTAACAAAATTATATATTTTGACAAAGAAACTATTCGCAATATATTGCAAGAACGAGATCGAGGCGAGCTTTTGCGTACAACAGATATATCTTCTAATCTACAAACTCGAGGAACAATAGCAACGGAGGCTTCAGCAAAATTGAAACTTGATGTTCCGTTGATTTCAAGGATTTCATTCCTATTTACAGGAAAAATAGAGGCATCATATGTTGTGAAGAGAGATAGTACAACTACAATTTCTTCAACAGAAATTTCGGAGTTTGAACAATTAAAATCGCTATTGACCGTTATTATAGATGTTCAGTTATCAGATATTGAAAATTCTTCTACATCTCTTCGTGTAGCAGGTGGATACCTTAAAATAGTTAAGGGCGATATTGACGGAGTAGATACAAAAGAGTTTAAAACTGTTATGGATAGCTATGATGGATATGATACATATAAAGTAGATGAGAAAAGATATGTTCGTTTTAATAATGCCGCATTTGTAAGTAATTACAAGAGAAATGATTTGCTTACTACTACAATGACACTGTATTGTATCCCTGTAGGGGAGTTTAATAAAAAACGTTTTGATTTTATAGAGGAAATAGGAAAAATGGAACGCTTGGTTGTTTCAGCAGAAAAACCTAAATCATTGGCAGATATATATCCTTCAGAAGTACAACTTGCGAGTGTAAATGTTAAAAATCAAGATGTTGAAAAAAAGAATGATACAGTGGTACTTTATGATGTACTCTATGCTTGTATCACGACGGAGACAGTAAATGGAAGATAAAAGAAAATATCATATTATTATTGGTTCAAAGGGATATTTTGATATGAACCTACCTGAGTTTACCGAAGATGATGTCGTGGATGATTTTTTAGAGTTGGTAAAGATTTCTGATACTGCTAAACAAAATCGATTAATGCTTGATCAACATGCCGATATACTTATCATAAAAAATAATAGTTATCATGGAATTGTCGAAGCAGCGCATGATCGTTTAGGACCATTAATAGAAGAACTGACGACAGATGATGCGGAAATATATATTCATAATCCACCTTCTGTTTTAAAGGAGTATTTAGAAAATCAGAAAGAACGTTCATTAATTGAGCTTGACATTGTAAGTGAAAAATATGAAATAAAAAGAGATTCAGATGTGTTTGTGAATAAGATTAAAGAGATATCATTACATATATTCGGTCAACAAACAGCTATTGAGGAAATTAGTAAAAGTTTATGGTATCTTACAACTGTCAAAAGAAGTAAACCTTATGTGATAATGCTGTATGGCAATAGTAGTCTTGGAAAAACGGAATTGGTACGTGAAATTGCAGAAAAATTTTTTGGTGGTAAATATTTGGAAAAGCATTTATCTATGTTCAAGAATAATAATTATTCAGAATATTTTTTTGGCGATGCACCTAATCGACGTAGTCTGGGATATGATTTGTTGGAACGTGAGTCTAATTTGATTTTTTTTGATGAATTGGATAAATGCCCTGAGCATTTCTTTTCTGCGTTCTATACACTATTTGATAATGTTCAATTTAGAGATGCTACTTATGATGTAGACGTATCCGGTACTGTAATTATACTTACATCTAATTATCATACAAAAGAAGAAATGCAAAAGCAGTTAGGACTTCCTATTTTTTATCGTATTGACAAGGCCATCCATTTTGATGATTTTAGCTGTGAGACAATATATAAAATTGTTCAAAATGAAATTTTAGAAAGAAAAGATGAATACATTGATAAACTTACTCCAGATATGGTATACGCAGCTGTGAGCCCTCTTATCTTAACATCAGGAGAAAATGCCCGGACAATAAAATATAAAGTTCAGCAGGTTATTGAGGAGCTTTTATTTCAAGAGATACACGAGAAAATGAAATGTAAGTAACTATTTTGGAGAGAATAGAGTATTTGGTAATTTATGTGTAAAATTAAGCAAGCAACTTTAAGGTTATAGCAGGCAAAAGGTAGTTATAATGAATTATTTTAGTAAAAAAAGCTGAAAAAATTTTATGATGGTGTTGTTTTTACAAGCAAAAATGTTTATAATTTGAACCGGAATATATTGCTATTATCCACAGTTACAGAGCGAGTGTTATCAATACCGATAACAAAATGATAACATTAGCCCATGTAGGCAGAATAATATGGATAAATCAAAGAATTGAAAGAAAAGCAAACACGGCAACGAATAATCTCTAAACAAAATTGATTAGTGATTGTCGAGTTTGAATAACGGATTAAAATGCCGAAAGCCTGTATTTTGGTGTGCTACCCGTCAAGTAGACAAATTAAATAACGAAAATTTTTTTCTTCCCCGGTACAGTTTATGTACCGGGTTGTTTATGCAACGTTTTCTAGTTTTTGTTCATGGAATTCCAGTGGTGTAAGCACCCCAAGATTTCGTTGAACTCTTTTGTTTGTGTAATAATCTATGTATTTCTCTATGGCAAGCATTAATTCTTCTTTTGTTTTATACTT
>SKEE01000519.1_pt1 | contig 43259 bp, 46 predicted proteins | sample 4826661 | NCBI WGS metagenome assembly SKEE01 (sample SAMN11008817, study PRJNA524170) | human gut metagenome | biome: Human fecal sample; material: Feces; isolation source: fecal sample from pouch patient p20 | host: Homo sapiens | place: Israel: Tel-Aviv | collected 2016-11-14
GATGACTTCCGCGCTGAAGTGCTGTTGGCTGTCCGAGACGCCGATTTTCAGACTGCCCGGGCCAAGCGTGCGTGTCTTTGCCATGATTGTGTTCCTTTCAGTTGATTTCGAGTGGGTTAAGTGTGATTTCGTAGGCCGCGAGATTGCCGACGCCCGCAAGGCTGTAGGTGACTGGCTTCGCGGCCTTCATGTTCAGCTGGCGGTCGTGCAGGCGTTCGAGCACGGGGAGCAGCAGGTCGAGGCTTTCCACCTGCGTTGCCGTGGTGCCGGCGATGAGGTTCACCGTCCACGTGCTGTTGACGAACCGCCAGCCCTCGTAGGTGATGCTGGGCGGGTCGATGAGCACGGCGACCTTCCCCGGCAATGGCCGCGCGGCCTGCGCGTCGATGGTTACGACGGTGACGAGGTCGCCCACCATGTCCGTGAGCAGGGCCGCGAGTTTTTCGCGTTCGCTGATTATCTGGCTCATGCGATCACCAGCCCGCCGGTGGGCACGCCGGCCGCGTTGAGTTTCGGCCACACGCCGCGCAACGGGTCGCTGGACACCCTGTAGGGTTCCAGCGTGCCGTCCGCCACGTTCATTACACCCAAACGGGCGTCCCGAGAGTTGTACAGGTCGGCCGCGCAGCAGATCATGCAATCCTCGCGCACGGTTTCCGTGACCTTGTACCCGCCTATCGCGGCGTCCACGTATGCGGCGGCCACATCCAGCTTCTCTATCAAACGGTCTTCGTCGCCGGAAGGCACGTTGACCTCGTTGCGGAGTCGGTCAAGCAACTGTTCAATATCCATCAGGGGTGTTCCTTCATCAGTCCAGGCGCACGAGCCGCGGAGCCACGGTGCCGTCGTATGTCACGGTCGGGTTGAGCGTGAGCTGACAGCGCACGTTCGCCGGTGCCATCAAAGTGAATTCCGCGGGCGCGTCGCGTTCCTTGCCGGCGATGATGATGCGCGCGTTGGGGAAAGTGCCCGAACCGGCGCAGGTCAGGGAATACCGGCCGGCCTCCAAATCGAGATTCTTGTAGAAACCGCCCCACGCCGAGGGGGTGCCGGCGACCCGATAAACGCCGCCCTCGCGTTTCATGGTGACCTGGCCAGAGGTCACCTCGTCCAAGGTGGGGAAGAGGTTGCTCATTTCAAATGACCCCCCCCCCTCAAGGTTCGTCACGTCTGGACGCATCCATTCAGATGATTTGCCGATGTTGAGGCGTGGGTGGATCACGCCGTCGATGATGCCGGACGTGGAGCCCTTTTTGACGCTGAAGCGCAGGCTTTTCGCGTTTGCGGCGGTGACCGTGAACGACTGTTCGCCGGTGCCGCCCCATACGCTGGCGCCTTCCTTCAGGTCGTTGCTGCGCACGCCAACGATGATGCCGTTGGGGAAGTTGTCGCAGTTCAACACGAGGGTCTGGCCGATGAACTCGGTCAGATCCATGTACGGCCATGCCACGCCGTCGCCCTGGGCGAGTTCGGCGGTCGAAAGGATCTTCAGACCGCCGTCCGCCTGGATCGTCACACCGATGGTGTCGGTGGAGACCGGACCATAGGCGAGCAGGTTCGTGCTCAGAATCTCGATGGGAATCGTCGCTTTTACGGACTGGTCCACGGTGCTGGCTATGACGGCTTCGGTGCGGCCCCGCGTCTTGCCGGTGATGAGTACTCCGGTCATGGGTCACGCCTTCGCAAAGGCAACCGGAATGAGGCCATCGACGTTGCTCGCGGCCACGGCCATATAACCGTAGACGCTGTAATTCTCGGTGAGCTTGGTCGGGTCGCCGTCGGACAACTGGGTGGGGCCGCCGGACTCCCACACGGTGACGGCTTCCGGGTCGATGAAGCACGCCGTGCCGGCCGGGGCCTTGGGAAGCATCTGCACCGGCAGACGAAGGAACTTGCCGGCGATGCCGGTGAGGTCGAACGCGCCGATCGTGTCCGAACCGTCGCCGGAAAGGTCGAAGAACCTTGAGCCGGAGTCCTTGAGTCCGATGAGCGCGGCCATGACGTCCTTGCTCACTCCCAGGCGCGTGAGGTTCACGTTACGGTCGTCAGCCAGTTCGGCAGCGTCCATAATCAGCGTGGCCCACTGGTCGATGGTCATGGCCGCAAGCGTGGCGGGCGCGTCAATCTTGTTGGCGTTCTGTGTCGCGTCGCGCTGAGAGGCGATGGTGGAATACAGGTAGTTGCGCACGGCGGTTTCGGTCGCTTTCGCGTAGCTGTTGCGAAGCGCGGCCAATGCCGTGTTCAGCATCGGTGTAGTGCTGCGTTCGATCACCTGACGCGACAGCGTGGTGTAGCCGCCGTAGGTGTCGATACCGACGCTCTTGGTACCGAACGTGACCTTGCCGAACGGCAGCGCGGCACCTTCGGCGGTCTGCTTGCCGGTGGTCGTGGTGTCGGTGGCCACCACGTTGTATTCCATGGTCATGCCCTTGGCCGGCAGCGTGTCGTGGGTCAACAGGTTGGTGACCTTGCGGCGCATCTGAATTAGTCGCAGGTCGTCCGCGATCCAGGTGGTGGTGTTGCCGGTGTTGCCGGTGGCGATGAGGTCACGGCATTCGTGCATCAGGTTCACGGCGGCTTCCTCACCTCGGTAGAGGGACTGGAGGTAGTCGCCTGCGGTACGGTATTCCGCGCCCAGCGGCTTCGGCTTGTCCGGGCTTCCGGCGTGTGCCAATGCAGCCTTGAGGCTGCGCTGTTCGTCCTTGATGCCGTCCAGCATCTCCATGAGTTCCTTGTCCATTCGGGTTTCCTCGCTTTCCTTCGATGGATCGTGTTTTTCGATTTCCTGGGTGTTCGTTTCGGCGGCGCTGCGTTGGCCGGTGATTTTCGCCGCCTCATAGGCGGGCCAGCTGACCACGCTTGTTTCCAGCAGGCGGACACGCTTGCGGTGGGTTATACCCTGCTTGTCGGTTTCGTCCTGCACTGGGATGAAGCCGACAGACAGGGAGTCGAGAGCGCCGTCTCGCAGGAGGGCCACCACGTCGCGGCCTCGCTGCGTGTCCGAGATTCTGGCGGTGATGTGCAGACCGTCGTTACGGCTTTCCGCTCCCGTGATGCGGCCGATGAGTTCGCCGTGCTGGTAGCAGAGCTTGGCGTTGTCAACGTCGTCGAAACGGCAGTCGGGGTCGAAGGTCTCGGCTCCCTTCCAGGTGTCGATGATGCTGCCGAAGGGTACGGCGATGCCTTCCAATGTGCGGCCGTCGCCTTCCTCAGCAGCGCGTAGGCATATGCCTTTGAATCCGATTTCATGACGGTTCACTGGTTCACCTCTTCCGGTTGCGGCGCGTTGATGAGCGGGGGCAGGGCCTCGCGTGCGCGCACCTCGTTAATTTCCATCCATCCTGATTCGAGGGCGGTCTTGTAGGCGTTGAAACGGTCGCTCATGTCGGCGCGGCGACTTGAATCCCAGTCGAACGCGGCGGTGCGGCCTCGTGGCAGCAGTCTGTTGAACAGTTCCTCTATCTCGCCCGCGTAGGCGGCCAGCGTGTAGTCGGCGAACTCAATCCAGCTTTGCTCGATGTTCGAATAGGTGAGATTGCTGCCATCGACTGCGGCGAGCATGATGGACGCGGGAATGCCCAACAGTCGCGCGATCTGCGTGGTGTCGAACTTCTGGGTTTCCAAAAACTGCAAGTCGGCCGGCTTCATGTCCAGCGGCACGTATTTCAGCTTGCTGCCCAGCACCTTGATGTCGCCTGCGGTTCCGGTGGCCTTCCATGCCTCTTTCGCGTTCCTGGCGATGTCGGGCGTCACCTTGTCCTCGGAGGACAGGTAGCCCTTGAGGTTGCTGGAATCGGTGTAGAAGCGGGCCTTGTAATCCCGCGCCTGCTGCGCGCTTTCGACTTCCTCGCGTGCCGCACCGATGGGGCCGAGGCCTCGCAGTCGACCGGGCACGTTCAAAAACTTGCAGTGCACGATCTGGTCGGCCGTGTAGTCCACACCGAGATACGAGTAACGGAGCTTCGGCGCCGCTGGGTCCTTGCCGTCGTCCGAGACGGTCACGAGCGAGGGCGGCAGCACCTCGCAGGTCACGACCTCCCCGGCGTAGCGCACAAGCCGTACGAAGGCGTTGCCGTCCAACACCATGCTGGCCACCATGTCGGCGAGGAAGTCACGGCGGGAACGGTTCACGTCCGGCTGGAGGATAAGCGAGCTCACGGTGTCCAGCTTCAGACCGCCGCGCATCTCGTGGATCGGCAGACCGGTTATCGCGGTCTGCAACACCTGGACCCCGCGAAACACGGTGGACAGGCTCAACGGGTCGCACACCGGCTCGCGGCTGGGCGGCCTGATGCCCTCGGGCATATCATCCGCATCACTGCGGGTCAGGATACGCCCGGCGAGCTTCATACGATCCCAGAGACTCAGGTTGTTCATTCCGCCGATTATGCGAGTCTGGTTCGGTTTCCGTCCACCACCGTGCCGCCAAGTACCGCCAAGTACCGCCAAGTACCGCCAAACGGTCAGTAGATTTGCAGGGGTCCGGAGTCTTCGGGACGGTGCACGGCTCCCCATGCGGCCAACATGCAGCTTTCGAGCGGCGAGGTGAGGCCTGTGCTGCCTCGCCGGCTCAATCGCCATGCGTCGCCGGCCCATTTGCGTGCCGAGTTGGCGGCGCTGGCGTCAAGGTCGGGGTCGGCGGCATGTTTGATGGTGCCGTTGTTCAGCCCGCTCACATAGCTTTGCCCGGTGGTCAGGAAGTCGGCCGCGTCCATGTCCACGAACTCGATGACGGGGTCACCGTTCCGGTCGGTGAGATTATGCAGCCGGTCGGAGAGGTCGGCGGCGGTGCCGCGTTCATCGATGACGGCGGGCGCATGGTAAGTTTCGCACAATCTCGTGATTTCGGCGGGCGCGTATCCGGTGCCGTCGAGAATCCTCAGCAATTGCGTGGTTATGGTGCCATCGTCGTTGACGATGCCGGCGCTGATGCTGGTGTGGGTGGCATCCACGTCCACGGCGATGCCGAACACCACCGGGCGGTCCCCGAGTTCGGCCGGTGTCACCGGCATGGTGGCTGTGGCATTCCATGTTGTTTCGTCGATGGCGCGGTCGGTGATGCCGTCGTCTCTCCGGTTGCCGAACGCTCTCGCCCAGCCTGCCGGGTTGCCCTTGAACTGCTCGCGAAAGTCCCTGAGCTGTGATTTGTCCCAAAGCAGTCCCGCTGCCGGGTGGTAGCGCATGATGACGCCGAGGTCTTCAGGGTCTTCGCCTGAGGGGAGTCCGAAGTCGAACCAGCAGGTGCGGCGTGATTGTTCGCCGGCGCGGCACTCATCGAGTTTCCTGTTGAAGAAGGTCGAGTCTGCGGTACCTTCGGTCGAGGTTATCCACAGCTGGGGTTGCACGCCGGTGGCCTTCAATCGTGTGGCCATGGTCGGCATGAAGCCGTCGAGAATCGTGTTGCCGGTCTCTTCGGACAATGAAAACGCCTCATCGAGTGTGATCTTGTCGCCCTGGACACCGTGGCCGGCCACCTTCGTCACTGATTTCGGCATTATCACGCTGCCGTTGACGAATGGTTGTCGGAGGTCGCCGGCACCCATGTAGGGGCGTGCGGTGATATCGGCGAGTGGTGACGCCTGAATGGTCTTTAGATATTTCTTGAAATGGTCGCCCGCGTCCTTGCCTGTCTGAGCGAGGTAATAGATATACCTATCCGGCCCCCATTGCGAGTTGCGGGTGTCCACCGCATCCACGAGCGTCGATTTACCGCACTGGCGTGGCGTCGAGAGAATCACAGTGTCGTAATAGTAGGTTCCGGTTACGGGGTCGATTTCACCGGCCACGTCCGCCACAAGCTGCTGCCAGGGCAGCAATGGGGTGCCGAGCAGCTTGGCGAACTCGGCAACTATGGGCCCGTCCGTCCGCCGTTCCGAGTTTCGCTGCGTTCCGCCGCGTACCGGCGTCATGCCTTCGCCTTCTGCAGCAGTCCGGCAAGGGCGGGGTTGACTTCCTTCTCTGCCGGAAACATCTCGTTGAGCTCCTGGAACCACAAGAGCAACTGACCCATGACACGGCTGGTATCACGTCCCTTGGCGTTCAATACGTCGAAATTGCGCGCGATGTTCACCATCGTCTTGCAAATGAACACGGCGCGTGAATTAAGCTTGCGGCCACACACGAAGTCCTGTATCAGTTCCGTCGTCGCTTTTTCCTGAAGCCCCGCCATGATGTTGTCGTAGGCCTCGAAGCCTGGCAAGGTTTCCTGACTCATTATTTTTTCAATCTCCTGTTTTCGTTGTTATTCCGCCGTTTTCAAATTTTTTTGCTCGTTTCGAGAGAGAAAAAAACTTGGCGCGGGGTCTTTTGGCTGGCCGGTCGTTTAAAAAAGCGACTACCATTGCGGCCGCGCGTCGATTCGTTCGCATTGATCGCGCAAACCGAGCGCCGCGAGTCTGGCGCGTCGCGCACGCTGCCTCGCGTCCAGCAATTCCTGCGTGAGATGGAGCGAATACCATTGCCTTGCCGTGAGCTTCGCACCCTCGTTGCGATGCTCGGCAGTGAGCCGGTCGAACACCATGGATGCGCCGGGGTCCACCACATGCAGCTCGTAGTCAAGGGCCAGCCATTCATCCAACAGGCGCGGGTGCGCGCGAGTGGACGGCAATGACTTGATAAGCCACACCTCGACCGGCGCGTTCATTCTGGCGAGCTTGTTATAGGCACCCTGCCAAGCCCCTTGCGCCGTGGCCACGAGCGGGCCAGTGGCCTCGTGCTTCACATCCACGTCAAGCATCAACGCTTCGGCCAAACGGTCGAAGTCCAGGATAAGCGCGCCGTTGCCGGCATGTTCGGCCACATACGAGCTCTTGCCCGCGCACGGAGGCCCCATGACCACATGCAACGTGGCCCCATAGCCCGACAGCACGCGATTGCTTCGGCTGATGTTGCAATGCTTGCAGGCACGCCGGATGTTCGCAACCGTGCCCTGGCCACCGGCCTTGAACGGAATGATATGGTCATCCTCTTCACCGACCTTGGTGCAGCCGGGCAGATTCAGCCAGCATTCATTGCCCCACAAATCGATGACGGTCTGCCTTACGCGCGCACCGACAACCTGACGCCTCGCCATCACTCCACCTTCCCCTTCTGCGTTTTCACCCACATATCCAGATCGGCCAGCTCGTACAGGCACGGTGAATTGATAGCGTCACCGGCCTTGAACCAGACGGGGCCGGTGTTGTCCGCCCTCATGCGCTCCATCTGACGCTGCGATTTGTGCAGATATGTGGCCGCCTGCGCGGTAGTGAGCTTCGCCCTCGGATTCATCCAACCCCCTAGAACAGATTCAACTTCGATTGCATCGATGCCTGCGATGGGGCCGTCTGGCCAGACTGCGCGGCCTTGTGCCGGAACACCGATACCTGCCCCTGCGCCCACAGGTCGAACTGGCGTGCGTCCAGCGTCCACGCGCCGCCGACGCGCCGCACTCCCATTGCCGGCCAGTCGCCTCCCAACGCGGCCAGTTCGGTGCCCTTGCACAGACGCAGGGCGTTCAGCACGCGCGGCGAATCAGGAAGCCCAGTGTGCTGTTCCTCGGCCAACGCAACGATGGAGAGCCGGAAGCCCTCCAACAGGTCGGCCGCGTCATGCGGAGCACTCCACGGGCTCAACGCCTCGGCAAGGCTCGGTTTCGTGCGCGCCATCAGTCCACCACCCAAGCCCACGAGCCGGTCCACCGGGCCAACGCCTGCATGGCCTCGCGCGCATCCCAGCAGCGCATCCCGTACTTGCGGGTCTTCGAGACGGGGCATTGCGCCAACTGCATCATATGGAACGCCTGGTTGTCGTCGATGCGCCCGTTACGCCTGGTCAATCCGGCCCAACGCGCGATCTGCTCGATGGTCACCAGAAACGATTCCGTGGTCTTCCTCGACTGGATGAACTCGTTGAGCTTCGGAAGCAACCGGATACCCGCGTCCTTCAGATTAATCTCGAACGTTGCTCTGCTCATAATCCGTAATCCCCTTACGTTGGTTTCTCATGTCCCTTTTGGGAGGGAGTGCTGGAGAGGTCAAGACCCGAAGATTCTCGGCCGAGACGCGCAACGCGAAATCTCGGCCGAGAATCCTCAAATGGGTCTCGCTTTCGGTCGGTCGGCCGTCGATTGCAAGAGCAGGCCGAAGCCTGCCGGGAATGGTCCCCAAATCCAGCCCCACACAATTGCGTGGTAGTGCTGCCCGATTCCGCCTTTACCAGCGGCTGGATAGGGTCGGTGGCAACCTCTTAGTCTCGCAAGTACCGCAGTTGCAATGCGGCCGGCCTCCCCGCCACCACAGCGGGGCATAGGTAGGGCTAGGCGTAGCCATACGCGCCATCACGGCCATTCCATTCTCAGTGACCCGATAGCGTCGGGCACGCATACGAACGCCTAGAGGCGTCTAAAGATACCTAGAACTACTCGGGACCGTCCGGCATCACGGCCAGCGCCTCGATCAACGCGCGCACCTCGTCGGCCGTGAGCACGTACACCTTGCTGTGGAAGTCGCGACGCCGCGCGTGCGGCGTGATGCACAGCATCAGGCAACCATTGGCCGTCACCGCGCTCTTGAACACATATCCCAGTTCACCGTTCGGCATCATTCCTCCTTCAGCAAATCGCCAAGATTCACGGCCGCGAGACACACTCCGAAGCCAACCAACAGCAACGGCGACGCCGCGACCAGCACCAACGCCTGGCAGCACTTCCTAAACACCCTCACGATCGCCTCGATTCAGACGGGTGGACACGCGCTCCGGCACATCCGCCAGCACCATGCCCGCGCACAGGCACGTCACACCCAGCAGTGCCCAGAAACCCACCACCGCGAACATCAAACCCACGAACACCGCGCAGAACACGAGAAAACGTTTATACAACCCGTGCATGCTTCGCCTCCCTGATAACCCTGGCGAACTCGCGGTTGATATGCACCATGTCACCCATCGACAGGCCATCAACCGCGAAATAATCACCATCCACGCGGAACCGGATACCGAACTCATACGGACTTCCGCCATCACCGGTCAGCCTGAACTCCGCACTGAAACGGTTCCCGCTGCACTCAGGATCAAACACCGACATCAGCGCACCTCCGCCATGCTCGGTGGAATCTTCGGCCCCTCGAGCGCGAAAACGCAATCCGGGCACACCTTCGAGTGCGGCCTCATACGCCACCCACGAGCCGACATGGCCATATCCGGGTCCTGATTCAACGGCACGAACGCCTCGGCCGCGCACACGTCACAACGAACCACATACGCAATCATCTGCAAAACCTCCATCGGTCGAACGGTTGGAAAAAGGTTCCTTCCCCCGGATGCGTAAGCTGGGAATCGCACAAAAAACCAACCGTCGCAGATGACGGAGGAAGGAAGAATCAATGGGCGTAGACCTCGCGCAAATAACGTTTCTCGGCCTCACCGTGCAAACTTGGATAACCGTTGTCATAGCCGCCTTCGGGCTCATGGTGTCGCTGTTGACATTCGCGCGCGGCTGGAGATGGAGGGCCGAAGCCGCGCCGCTCTTCGCCATGCTCGAAGGCGACAAACTCCTGCGCCCGGACTTCAGCAAGGCCGGCATCGACCCTCCGATCGTCGGATACCTCGTGAACTGCGGAGACGGCAGAGCTTTCAACGTCAAAGCGATAGGCGTGAACTGCGATGCCGGACTATGGGACTGCCGGCAAATCGGCGAAACGGTTCTGGGCAAGCAAAGCGAGTGGGTCATGAACGACTGCGGAAGACTGCCGGAGCTGACAGGCGAGACCATGCGATTCTTCATCACGATCGCGCCACCGCAGAATCCTCGCCCGGACCAGTCGAGCGATCTGACGAAGCCAGAGCTTGGAGTGCATTGGGTATCATCTCCAACCCGTCTCCACCGGTGTCGATATACGCAATTCCCGATCTGGGGCATAGAACCAATGAAGTGCGGACCCTTTGAACGCCTGCGCAGATGGCATAGGGACAGGCTGGGTCATCGCAGGTTCCATGCTCTCGACAGAAAACGGGCTTCAGAACAGAGAAGACTCCTGAGTTAGGAACAATCCGATACGTCCCGTCCGAAAAAACCTCAAAAGCGTCGTCGGAATCAGCCACGCCGTCGGAATCCTTACGACGAGTCCAATCATCCTTGATTTGCGGAGCAAAGCCGAACTGTGTTCTTAACTCCCAATCGTGAACGATCTTGTGGTCGTAGGGAAGCCCCACATGCTTGCGCGAGGACTCCAAAGCGTAACGACTACGCTCCACGGCCCCAGCGGCCTCGATTCGTGCCATGCGGGACCAGTAAAGCGCGGCGCAGGAAATAACCAAGGACGCAAAAGAAACACCCAACGAAACGAAGCCAAACATCACGCCACCTCCAAAGGCTGACGGCCCATGAGCACGTCAACACTAACGTGAAACAGATCGGCCATGGTCAGGTAGTCAGTGCTGGAAAACTTCAGTTCGCCGCTAATCTTGCGTGAAATCGAAGCATTCGACTGCCCAAGGCTTTGTGCCAGCTCCGCCTGTGACATGCCATTTGAAGCAAGTAGCGTTGCTACTCGCCTACCAGATTTCACAATAGATGAATCGGATTGCTTCATGGTTACGCATTAAAGCATATGGATTCATATATGACAAATTCATGTGTGTTATATGGTGAATCTCATTGCGTGAGTGTTAAACTGTTTGCTATGACAACAGCAACAATGAGTGCTACGGCTACTCTGAAGCCGTCGACGGAACTCACACTTCAGCAGATTGTTTCCCGCAATATGCGCATGGCGCTGGGCTACTACAACACCGATCAGAAGACTCTGGCAAAAGCCCTCGGTCAGGCGTCTTCGTCGATTTCCCTGAAAATGCGTGGCAAGCTCACTTGGAGTCTGGAAGATATAGAAAAAGCCTCCGGTTTCTTCAATGTGAAACCGGAGGCGTTGGTAGCGGGGCATGGATTTGAACCATGGACCTCTGGGTTATGAGCCCAGCGAGCTACCGAGCTGCTCCACCCCGCGTCGGCTTGTCTCTCAGACAGCTCTATCTACAATAGGTGCAGATTCCAGAAAGTCAACATCGGCGTGTCGCGTCATCGTCCCGCGGTTTTAAAACGTGAATTGGCTCACGCAGCGAGGGGTTTGGGGCGGAGTCGGAGTCGGGGTAATAACGCGCCATAAATGGCCGTTATAGGAATGCCCTGAACCGTTATCCCGAATATTGACATAATAGGAACATGCCTATCAAGATCCCCAGTGGCCTGCCGGCCAGAGATATCCTCGATTCGGAGCGCATCTTCGCTCTGGAGAAGCCCGAGGCGGAGCGTCAGCGCGTCCGCCCGCTCAAACTGGTGATCCTGAACTTGATGCCTAAGAAAATCGAGACTGAAACACAGCTGCTGCGTCTGATTTCCAAGTCGCCGCTGCAGGTCGAAATCGACTTCATGAAGACCTCCACGCATGAGGCCACGCACGTTTCCGCCGATCATCTCGTCAAGTTCTACGAAAACCTCGATGCGTTCAAAGACAACTATTACGACGGTTTTGTGGTCACCGGCGCGCCTGTAGAGCATATGCCGTTCGAAGATGTGGACTACTGGGACGAGTTCAAGACGATTCTCGACTGGGCCTCCACCCATGTGTTCTCCACCATATACCTGTGCTGGGGTGCGATGGGCGCACTGTACTACCGCTACGGCATCCACAAGGTGGATTACCCCGAGAAGATTTTCGGCGTATTCCCGCAGTACCTGCAGGATGAATACTGCTTCCTGACCAATGGCTTCGACGAGATTGATCTGCAGCCGCACTCCCGCCTCGCCGGCGTGAACGAAAACGAGGTACGTGCCAACCATGACCTTCAGATCTTGACTTGGGGGCCGCAGTCCGGCCCGGGCCTGATCGCCACGCGTGACTTCTCCGAAGTGTTCGCGCTCGGCCATTGGGAGTACGGCAAGTACACGCTCGCCGAAGAATACGAGCGCGATATGGCCAAGGGCATGACCAACGTGCCCTTCCCGAAGAACTACTTCCCGCATGACGATCCGAAGCTGGAACCGTTGTTCGCCTGGCGCGCCCACGCCAATCTGCTGTGGCGCAACTGGCTCAACTGGGTGTACCAGACCACGCCGTATGACCTGACCGAGGTGCCGCAGCTCAGGGCTGAGAAGAAGCTCGGTACTGATCGTTCGATTCGGCATGAGCCGGGCGGGCCGCGCCAGGATGATTTCAAGCCGTTTGTGCATGACGGGTATGGGGTGATTCAGGGCTGAGCCTACGATCTCCCCTCAGTCGCCTACGACGACAGCTCCCCTCGACGGGGAGCTCCTTTGCTTCTCCTTCACGGCTCGGCCCATCAGAGGGAGCTACTGTTGGAGGTTGCGTTCGTAGCGTGGACGGTTGTTCGTCCACGATGTGGACGGCTTGATGAACGTAATGCCACACATCCGCGTAATGCGACCAATAGTGCACAACGTTCGCGAAACGCCCGGGAAAACCTTGCAGCAGTAGGGATTTCAGGAGACTCGCCGGTATAATATTGACATTGTCTAGACGCAGGCAAATAATCACTCTTCAGTCATTCGGAGCCGAATGCCCAGCGCAGACTCCGTGTCCATGCCCGGCAGACTCCACACCGAGGAGACAAAAAAAGACGAAAGTAACGAGCACGTCACATTTGCCTGCCCGGTGGGTTTAAACTGACACCTGACATTGAAGAAGCAGGAGGCGTGATATGGTCGGTTCGCTCAGCGCAGGATTGCTGTTGGCTGACGAGGCAGGCGCTCATCTGCCCTCGGTTGATGACTTCCTTCCCCCGGAGATTCTGTTCCAGGGAACTCCGTTTGCCATCAACCGCATTATTTTGATTCGTATCGTGGCAACCATCGTGCTGTTGGTGGTGCTCGGCGTGACCGCAAAGCGCGCCAAGCTCATCCCCGGCCGTTGGCAGGGCGTAGTCGAGTACGGTCTCGACTTCGTGCGCGACAAGGTCGTGTATGACGTGATGGGTGAGGCCCGTGGCAAGCGCTACGTGCCGATGATCACCACCCTGTTCTTCACGATCTTCATTTTCAACCTGTGCGGCATCATTCCAGGTATGAACATGGCGGCCAACGCCACGGTGGTCATGCCGCTCGTGTTCGCTGTCTGGACACTGATCCAGTACTGGATCGCCGCCATCCGCTCGCAGGGCCTCGGCCACTATCTGCGCCACGAGCTGTTCACCCCCGGTGTGCCGTGGCCGGTCTATCTCCTGCTGGCTCCGATCAACCTGCTTGAGCTGTTGATCATCCGCCCGGCCTCCCTGACCATCCGTCTGTTCGCCAACATGGTTTCCGGCCACCTTATGGTCGCCACCTGCCTGGCGTTCGCACAGTTCTGGATGGTTGACGCGGTCAACAAGCTGCAGGGCATCCCGGTGGGTGCGCTGTGGTTCGCCGGTGGTTTCGCCATGACCTGCTTCGAGGCGTTCGTCGCCTTCCTGCAAGCCTACGTCTTCGCGATTCTTTCCACCGTGTACATCAACCTGAGCTTCCCGGAAGAGTGACGGGCGACTAACCCGCCGCTTCCGGTCCCCGGTCTGGGAAAATCGCAGACCGACCAAACCCCAAGATTTATAACGTCGCCAAGTACGTTAGAAAGGAAACACAATGGATATCATCACCCTCGCAGAGGTCGCCGGCAACCTGTCCGTCATCGGTTACGGTATCGGTACTCTTGGCCCTGGCATTGGTCTGGGCATCCTCTTCGGCAAGGCCATGGAATCCACCGCTCGTCAGCCTGAGATGTCCGGCAAGATCCAGACCATCATGTTCATCGGCCTGGCTCTGGTCGAGGTGCTGGCACTGATCGGCTTCGTCGCCGCCCTGATCATCTGATCTGCGCAGATCAACAGACGAAAACCGATTATGTCCATCACTGAAAGGAGGGCTTGATGACACAAGCAGCAAGCGGGATTGACCTGTTCATTCCTGAGGTTTATGACATCGTATGGTCGCTGATCATTCTTGTCATCGTTGCGGTGTTCTTCTACAAGTTCTTCATGCCGAAGTTCAATGCGATCTTCGACGAGCGCGCCGCCAAGATTCAGGGCAACATCGCCAAGGCGGAGCAGGCTAGGAAGGACGCCGACGAGGCCAAGGCCAAGTATGAGGCCCAGCTGAGCACCGCCCGTGTGGACGCCGCCAAGATTCGCGACGACGCCCGTGCGGAAGCGTCCCACATCATCGCCGACGCTCGTTCCCGCGCCGAGTCCGATGCGGCCCAGATCACCGCATCCGCACAGCGCTCGATCGAATCCCAGCACCAGCAGGCCATCGTCTCGCTCAAGGGCGAGGTCGGCGCACTTGCCACCGCCCTGGCCGGCAAGATCCTCGGTGCCAAGCTGGAAGACAACGACGTGCAGTCCTCGATGATCGATTCGATGATCGACGACCTGGGCGCCAAGAAGTGACCGTGACCATCCGTAACCAGAAAGGGAGGTGACCATGCGAGGAGAGGCATCACGTATTGCAGACCGCGAGTCGCGTGATTCGCTGGCCCCGAAACTGCGCGACACCCGTGAGGACGCGTGGCGGATCGGCAACGAACTGTTCACGATCACCAAGGTGCTCGATGACAGCATTCAGCTGGAGCGCGCACTGACCGACCCGTCCCGCCCGGTTGCCGACAAGGTGGCCGTCCTGAAGGAACTGCTCGGTGACAACGCGCATCCGATGACCATGGAGATCATGACTGACTTGGTCTCCCGCCGTTGGAGCCGTGCGCGCGACATCGCCAACGCAGTGGAAGACTTCGGCGTGGACGCCATGATGTACTACGCGGACGCCACTGACGCCACGCTGCAGGTATCCATCGAGCTGTCCGAGCTGCATTCCGCACTGCTGAACCTGCCGGTCGTACGCGCCAAGCTGTACGACTACCAGGCCACCAGCGAGGCCCGTGTGAAGCTGTTCCACGAGGTGTTCTCTGGCAAGACCCTGAACAAGGTCACCATGAGGCTCGCCGAACACGCCACTTGCAACCTGCGCCGCCGCCGCTACTTGGAGACCATCCAGTGGCTGATCAACAAGTTCTCCCGCCACATGGGCGAGTCGATGGTCACCGTGACCACCGCCACCCCGCTGAAGAAGGAGCAGATCAAGCGACTGGTCGAGGTCTACTCCGCCAAGGTGGGCCGTCAGGTGCACATCAACTCGGTGGTCGACCCGACCGTGCTGGGTGGCATGCGCATCCAGGTGGGCGACGAAGTCACGGACAACACCGTGGTCGCACAGCTGCAGAACTTGCATCGCAAGGTGCAGACGGAGGCGACTCCGGCCTGACCGGCCGAGCCAATCCGTCCAACACCACACACAAGCAAAGACTTGACTGAACAATAACCAATAGAAGGAGTGATCATGGCAGAACTGACCATCGATCCCGCCTCGATTCGCAAGGCCCTCGACGACTTCGTGTCGTCGTACAAGCCGAGCGACACCCCCACCCAGGAAGTGGGCTATGTCGCCACGGCCGGTGACGGCATTGCACACGTGACGGGATTGCCTGGTTGCATGGCCAATGAGCTGCTGACGTTCGAAGACGGCACGCTCGGCCTGGCGTTCAACCTTGCCGCCCGTGAGATCGGCGTGGTGATCCTCGGCGATTTCGCTGGAATTGAGGAAGGCCAGGAAGTGCGACGCACCGGCGAAGTGCTTTCCGTGCCCGTCGGCGACGGCTATCTCGGCCGCGTCGTGGACCCGCTGGGCAAGCCGCTCGACGGCCTCGGCGAGATCCAGGGCATTGAGGGTCGTCGTATCCTCGAAGCCCAGGCCCCCGACGTGATGCACCGCCACCCGGTCGACGAGCCGCTGTCCACCGGCCTCAAGGCCATCGACGCGATGACCCCGATCGGCCGCGGCCAGCGCCAGCTCATCATCGGCGACCGCCAGACCGGTAAGACCGCCATCGCGATCGATACCATCATCAACCAGAAGGCCAACTGGGAATCCGGCGACCCGAAGAAGCAGGTCCGCTGCATCTACGTGGCCATCGGACAGAAGGGCTCCACCATCGCCTCGGTGAAGCAGAGCCTGGAAGACGCCGGCGCCATGGAGTACACCACCATCGTGGCCTCCCCGGCAGCCGATTCCGCTGGCTTCAAGTACATCGCCCCGTACACCGGCTCGGCCATCGGCCAGCACTGGATGTACAACGGCAAGCATGTGCTCATCGTCTTCGATGACTTGTCCAAGCAGGCAGAGGCCTATCGTTCGATTTCCCTGCTGCTGCGCCGCCCGCCGGGGCGTGAAGCCTACCCGGGTGATGTGTTCTACCTGCACTCCCGCCTGCTCGAACGTTGCGCCAAGGTCTCCGATGACCTGGGCGGCGGTTCGATGACGGGTCTGCCGATCGTCGAGACCAAGGCGAACGATGTGTCCGCCTACATCCCGACCAACGTGATCTCCATCACTGACGGCCAGATCTTCCTGCAGTCCGATCTGTTCAACGCCAACCAGCGCCCCGCCGTGGACGTCGGTATCTCCGTCTCTCGAGTCGGTGGCGCCGCACAGACCAAGGCTCTGAAGAAGGTCTCCGGTACGCTGAAGATCTCCCTGGCACAGTACCGTTCGCTGGAATCCTTCGCCATGTTCGCCTCCGATCTGGATGCGGCTTCCAAGGCCCAGTTGACCCGTGGTGCCCACCTGACCGAGCTGTTGAAGCAGCCGCAGTTCCACCCGTACTCGCCGGAACAGGAAGTCGTGTCCGTATGGACCGGCACCCACGGCAAGCTCGACGACCTCGACCTGAAGGACGTCCTTCCGTTCGAGCAGGGACTGCTGGACTACATCGACCACAACACCGATATCCTCAAGACCATTCGCGAGACCGAGGAATTCACCGCCGACACCGAGGCTGCCCTCGATAAGGCCGTGGACGAGTTCCGTTCGACGTTCGTCTCTTCCGCCGGCAAGCCGCTGGTCGAGAAGAAGCCGGACGTTGACAAGGCCGCGCCGGTCGATCAGGAAAAGATCGTGGCGGGAGAAAAGTAAGCCATGGGCTCGCAACTCGCATTGAAATCACGCATCCGCTCCACCGAGTCGTTGGCGAAGATCTTCAACGCTCAGGAGATGATCGCGTCTTCGCATATCGCCAAGGCCCGTGATGTGGCCCTGAACGCGAAGCCGTACACCGATGCGATTTTCGATGCCGTGCAAGCGTTGGTGGCCCACACCCATATCACGCATCCGATCGCGGTGAAGGACGAGAAGAACCCGCGCGTGGCTGTTCTCGCCCTCACCTCGGATCGTGGTATGGCCGGCCCGTACACCTCTTCGATTATCCGTGAAACGGAGTCGCTGCTGTCCCGCCTCGATGCGGCAGGCAAGCAGCCGGAGCTGTTCGTGTACGGGCGTCGCGGTTCGACGTACTACAAGTACCGTAATCGTGACATCGCGGCGACGTGGGAAGGCGACACCGACCAGCCCGGCGTGGAAATTGCTGAAACGATCTCCAACACCTTGATGGACGCCTACATGAAGCCGGCTGAGAAGGGTGGAGTTTCCGAACTCTACATCGTCTACACCGAGTTCATCAACATGGTGGTGCAGAAGGTGCGCGTGCTGCGCATGCTGCCGGTCGAAATCGTGAAAAACGAGACCAAGGTGCCCGATCCTGATGAAGAGGCACCGGCTACTGCGGATGTCGCTCCGCTGTACACTTTCGAGCCCAGCCTCGAAAAGGTACTGGATGCGATTCTGCCGAAGTACATTCAGTCCCGTATCCACGAGTGCCTGCTGACCGCGGCCGCGTCGGAAACCGCAAGCCGCCAGAACGCCATGCACACGGCAACCGACAACGCACGAAACCTGATCGACGACCTTACGCGCAAGCTCAACGCTTCCCGCCAGGCCTCGATCACCCAGGAACTTACCGAAATCATCGGCAGCGCTGACGCGCTGACCAAGAAGGAAGAGTAGGAACGCATATGGCTGACAACCAGACCACTGCGGCCGAGCCTACCAACGGTCGCGTCACCCGCGTCCAGGGCTCGGTTATCGACGTTGAATTCCCGGTGGGTCATCTGCCCGACATCTACAACGCCCTGAAAGTAACGATCGTCAACACCAGCGCCAAGGAAGAAGGCGAGGCGAAGGAGACCGAGATCACCCTCGAGGTCGAACAGCACCTCGGTGATTCCACGGTCCGTTGCGTCGCTCTGAAGCCCACCGACGGCCTGGTTCGTGGTGCCTCCGTCTCCGACACCGGCGCCCCGATCTCCGTGCCGGTCGGCGACGTGACCAAGGGCCACGTCTTCGACGTGTCCGGTAACATCCTCAACAAGAAGCCGGATGAGACCATCACCGTCTCCGAGCGTTGGCCTATCCACCGCAACCCGCCGGCCTTCGATCAGCTGGAGTCCAAGACCCAGATGTTCGAAACGGGCATCAAGGTCATCGATCTGCTGACCCCGTACGTGCAGGGCGGCAAGATCGGTCTGTTCGGTGGTGCAGGTGTGGGCAAGACCGTGCTGATTCAGGAAATGATTCAGCGCGTGGCCCAGAACCACGGTGGTGTGTCCGTGTTCGCTGGCGTCGGCGAGCGTACCCGTGAGGGTAACGATCTGATCGGCGAAATGGCCGAGGCCGGCGTGCTTGAGAAGACCGCACTGGTCTTCGGCCAGATGGATGAGCAGCCGGGTACCCGTCTGCGTGTCCCGCTGACCGCACTGACCATGGCAGAGTACTTCCGTGACGTGCAGAACCAGGACGTGCTGCTGTTCATCGACAACATCTTCCGCTTCACCCAGGCCGGTTCCGAGGTGTCCACCCTGCTGGGTCGTATGCCTTCCGCCGTGGGGTACCAGCCGAACCTGGCCGATGAGATGGGTTCCCTCCAGGAGCGCATCACCTCGACCCGTGGTCACTCGATCACCTCGTTGCAGGCCATTTACGTGCCGGCCGATGATTACACCGACCCGGCCCCGGCCACGACCTTCGCCCACTTGGATGCAACCACCGAGCTTTCTCGTGACATTGCTTCCAAGGGTATCTACCCGGCTGTGGACCCGCTGAGCTCCACCTCGCGAATCCTCGATCCGCGTTACGTGGGCCAGGCTCACTACGACTGCGCCAACCGCGTCAAGGCGATTCTGCAGCGTAACAAGGAGCTGCAGGACATCATCGCCCTGATCGGTATCGACGAGCTCGGCGAAGAGGACAAGACCACCGTGAACCGTGCTCGTAAGATCGAGCAGTTCCTCGGCCAGAACTTCTATGTGGCTGAGAAGTTCACCGGTCGCCCCGGCTCCTACGTGCCGGCCGACGAGACCATCGAAGCCTTCACCCGCATCTGCGACGGCGTGTACGACGACGTCCCGGAGCAGGCGTTCTCCGGCATCGGCGGCATCGACGACCTCGAAGAGAAGTGGCACAACATGCAGAAGGAACTGGGTGCGTGATGGCTGCGGAAAAAACCACGATGAAGGTCAACATCGTCGCCGCTGACCACCCTGTGTGGCACGGCGAGGCGACGAGCGTGACCATTCCCGCCTCTGAGGGCGGCATGGGCATCCTGCCCGACCATGAGCCTGTGCTCACGGTGATCAAGCAGGGTACGCTCACCGTGGTTGAGCCCGATGGCGATCGCCACATGTTCGAGGTGACCGACGGATTCATTTCCTTCGACTCGAACAAACTCACCGTGGCGGTCGAGCGCGGCCACGACGTCCAGTACTCCGGCACCGCCGAGTGACCTGAACCAACTCCTTAAGGGGCTCTCTGGTTTTCCAGAGAGCCCCTTTTGCTATGTATGCCATGTGTTGCGCTACAGTGGTGGCCTATGCGAGTTATTGTTGCCGACTGTTCGGCCGAGTATTCGGGCCGCCTCAACGCCTCACTGCCCCTGGCCAAGCGCGTATTGCTGATCAAGGCCGATTCCAGCCTGTTGATTTTCTCCGAATTGGGCTCCTACAAGCCGCTGAACTGGATGACCGCGCCCTGCACGATTCGTGAGATCGACCCAGCCGCCAAATCCGCGCAACATTCCCGGGAAAGTGTCGCTGGTGGGGCTGTGGATGGTGATTCTGCGACGCATTCCCCGGAAAGTGTCGCCGCTGGTGAGCCGGAAAAGGTGCTACGTGTCAGCGCCGACAAGGGTTCGGACATTCTTGAAGTGACGCTGCAGCATATCTATTCCGACCAAACCTATGATCTGGGCGAAGATCCGGGTCTCATCAAGGATGGCGTGGAAGACCATCTGCAGCGCTATCTGGCCGAGCAAATCGAGCGTATCGGCAAGGGAGCCAAGCTGGTGCGTCGCGAATACCCGACCGCCATTGGCCCAGTGGATATTATGGCCGTGAATGCCGAGGGCGAGCATGTGGCTGTGGAAATCAAACGTCACGGCGGCATTGATGGTGTCGAGCAGCTGACTCGCTACTGCGAACTGCTCAATCGAGATCCGCTGCTGGCCCCGGTGCACGGCATCTTCGCCGCACAAACCATCACGCCGCAAGCCCAGGTCTTGGCCAAAGACCGCGGCTTCACCTGCCTCATCCTCGATTACGACGATATGAAAGGCACCGAGGACGACAGTCTCAGGCTGTTCTAGATATAGCAGGGGCTCCCTCATCAGAGGGAGCCCCTGCTATATCTTTTAGTACGCGGCGAGAATATCGATTACGAAGACCAACGTGGAGTTGGCGGGAATCGGACCTTGCTCCTTATCTCCATAGGCCTGATCCGGCGGAATCACCAGCAGAACCTGAGAGCCGACGGTCTGGCCGACCAGACCCTTCTGCCAGCCCTCGATAACCTGATGCTGGCCGCTGGAATCGCTGAACAGATCGGCGTCGATTGTGGAATCGCGATCCCAGGACGAATCGAACTGCTTGCCATTCGTAAGCCAACCGGTGTACTTGACCACCACGGTGTTCTTGTCGGTCAGCTTGGCGCCGTTACCCTTGATCAGCGTCTGCGAGATCAGCGAATCAACCGAACCCTGACCGTTCATGTCGATGGACGGCTCGCCGTTTTTGGCTCGCGTCACCTTCGGCAGATTGGCCGGCACATCCTTGACTTCCTCGCCAGTGGCCTTCTCCAAGTCCTTGGACTTGGACACAAACGTCATCGCCAGAATGTAAGAGTACCCGGACGAATCCTGAGCGTTGACGCCAAAGCCAATCGTGGTGTTGATCTTGGCACCCTTGATCTGGTTGTAGTAGGTCGAGGAGAGGGTCTTGGAATCCACCTTCAGCGAGCAATCCGGCGTGTTCTTGGTCCAGGTGTCCATGAGCTCGGTTCCGTCTTTAACGTTGAGCGCGATGCCTTGGGCGCAGACGCGGTCGCCCTCCTCGATCACGTCGCCATCGCCCTTCTGCAGCACCACATAAGAGCCGTCGGACACGGTCATCGGCGTATTAAAGGAGATGGTCGGCTTCTCGCCGAGCTTGCCCTTGGCGGTCACGCCGGCAATTTGGCCCTTCTTGTCAGAAGAGTCGGAAGATGAAGAGGAATCGGAAGAAGAGGATTTCGAGTCCGAGCTCGAACTGGAGCAGGCAGCCAGCGACACGCACATCGCCAGCGAGCAGGCAAGGGCAACGGCCTTGCCGAGGGGAGATAACATAGACTTAACAGACTTACGCATGACACATCACCCTACTGGTAAACCTTGATTTTCTGCGCTCCTAGGTAATAAACAGGTGAAGATTGTAGAATGGTTGAGTTATGAGTGCTGAAGAACAGACTACAAGACCGGATAAGGGCGCCAAGCGTCCATCCCGTCATGCCAAAATCATGCGTGGAGTGGTGACGCCTATCTTCGGACTATTGGCCGTGGCGGCTGTGGTGTTGGGGTACATGAATGCCACGATGTGGAAGCCCTCCACTGAAATCACCGCTTCCGCAACCATGAGCGGCTCCCGGTATGTCGTCACTGATCCGAATGTGCTGACCTTGTTGGATCAGAATGCCACGATAACCGTGGACTCGGGATCCTCTCAGGACGAGGCGTGCGTGGCGTTGGGTTCGTCCAAGGATGTTGCCGGATGGGTCGCGTCCGAGAAGTCCTATACCCGCATCACCGGATTGGCATCATGGAGCGAGCTGAGCACCCAGAAGGGAAGCAGCACGAGTCAGGGAGCGCCTACCAGTGCCGATGACGCGGTGTCGTTCAAGGATTCCGATATGTGGACTGCCGTGAAATGCGGCACTGGGTCCGTTTCGCTGAAGAGCAAGAAGACCGGCGCCTCGACGGTAGCCATTGTGGATTTGGGCGAAAATGTCACCAACGCCAAGGTGCAGCTGCACTGGGTGCGCTCCGAAGTGCCGGACTTTGCGATGCCGTTCTATCTGTCCGGCGGATTGCTGGCCGTGCTGGCCGTACTGTGCGCCTCCGTGTTCGCCATGCCGCCGCATAAGCGCCGCAAGCGCATGGTGGAAGGCATGGCAAGCGCCGTAATCGAGGAAGAGGCACCCGCCAGCATCGCAGTGTCCGGGAAGCCGGATGGTGCAAGTCGACGTAATCGTCGCCGTCACGCCACACATCGGCGTTCGGGCCGTGCGTCCTCGCAATCCTCGCAATCTGAAGCCACCGAAACACCGGTTATCATCGACCCAAGTTCGCGTAACCTGGTCGCCGACCAGCAGACCGGTGCCGAAAGCGGCGCTGAGCCCGGCCTCAGCGCCGGCGATAACGAATCGACTTCGGTAATCACCCCTGACGAACTGCAGGCCTACTTCTCCCGCTTGGCCCAAGAGGTCAATACCGGAGACGACTCGGCCGATGACGGACAGGAGGAAAGCTGATGAACAAGCGATGGAACAAACTGTGTGTGTCCGCCCTCGCCTGCATGGCGTTGGTCGTGCCGTTGACCGCCTGTGAAGGCCAACTGCCGACGCCGGCTGCTGATACCTCCACCAAGGTTGCGCCGGATTTGACCGAGGCGCAGGAGAAGAAGATTCGTCTGAAGATTCTCAAGACGATCGATGAAGCCGATCAGGCCAAGAATCCCGATGGGTATGCGACCGTTATGGGCGGGCCCCAGCTGGACATTCGCATCAGCCAGACCACGATCAATCAGCGTGGCGGCGGTATGTCCGAATATGCGACCATTCCCAAGGACATCGCCCAGACGGTGATTCCTACGGACGACGGATGGCCTCGCTCGGTGTTCACCATCACGACCACCACCGAAGATCAGCAGTCCAAGCGTTTGCTGGTCTTCGATCAGGAATCCGCCCAGCAGAATTACAAGCTGATGGCTATGGCTCGACTGTTTGAGGGCGCCAAGCTGCCGAAGTTCGAGATTCCGACTATTGGCTCGCAGATGGGCACCGCAAAGGATGAGAAGCTGGTGGCCGCTCCCGCCGATGCCTTGGCCCAATACGCCGATGTGCTGCAGAACGGCTCCAAGAGCCAATACGCTTCCAAGTTCGCAGACGATTTGCTGCGCCAGGAACTGGCCAATACCACGGCCAAGGTGCAGGAAGGTATGCAACGCAACAACGGTACGCAGGAGCAAAAATTCACCGCTGTGCCTGAACAGATGTGGGTGATGCGTGCTGCAGACGGTGCCGGTGATCTGGTGGTTGGCCGTATTAACGGCGAATGGACTCGCAAGGCAGGGGATGGCCGCGAATCGCGGCCGGCTTCCGACGACGAGAAGGCGCTGTTCAATAGCGACAAGTACACCAGCACCATGAAGGTCACGTATGTGAACGTGGTGGCCTTGTACATTCCGTTGGCAAGTTCCGGTGAGCAAATCACCGCAGTGGGCGCCGACCGTCAGCCGGTAAAGGTCGAAGCGCTGTAATTGTTGCCGCCACCCACCGCGCGGTTAACGCCCCCACCACGATGTGATTCGTCCACCACGATGTCGATAAAACTTTACCTTTCGCATAATGGTGCCGTTTGGGGTCACATCGTGGTGGGCGTTTTGCTACGTGGTGGGAATTCCACCGCGTAGTGGAAGAATCCCTACGTGGTGGGAATCGGCATTACAATCAATGTCAGCAAATGTGATTGTTGTTGTACGCGAATCGCGTGGAATCGGGAGGCATTATGGCAGAGCAGCAGTTCAATCCGGGAGTCTCATTGGCGGGCGCCGTCGATTTGGAGGCGCTGAAGCATCAGGTCAAGGCCGAGCCCGGACAAGCGGGCGGCGCGCCTGCCGCTGGTGGGTACGTGATCGACACCACCGAAAACACCTTCCAGGCAATGGTGCAGACTTCTGCGACCTTCCCGATCCTGCTGCTTCTGTGGGTGCCGACCGATGACCGCCTGTTCCCGATGGCCCGTGCACTGGGCGACGCGGTGAACGCCCTGAACGGCCAGATTCAGCTCTCCCGTATCGATATCTCGTCCAATCCCTCGATTGCCCAAGCGCTGCAGGTGCAGGGCGTGCCCGCACTGTTCGCGTTGATTGCCGGCCGTCCGATGCCGCTGTTGCAGGGCCTTCCGGGTGACGACGAGCTCAAGCAACTTACTGACGAGGTGATTCCGAAGATTATTGAGGCCGCCGCGCAGTCTGGTGTGAACGGTACCGCGCCGTACTCGGGTGATCCTGATTCCGATGCCGCCAAGAGCGCTGGTGCCACCGGTGCCGTCGCGGGTGCTGAGCAGGTGCCGCCGGAGCATGCCGAAGCCCATCGTTTGGCCGAGGAGGGCGATTACGCCGGTGCCGCCGCCGAATACGAGCGCGTGCTCGGATCCGACCCGTCCGATGCACTGGCTGCCCGCGAACGTGCGAAGGCGCTGTTGCTGGCCCGCTCCGGGGCCGCTGATGTACGTGACGTACGTGCCGCTGCCGCCGCAGCGCCGGACGATGTGGAAGCGCAGTTGGCCGTGGCTGATATCGACATGATTGGTGGCCAGATTCAAGACGCTTTCGACCGTTTGCTGGACTTTTTGGCCGCCGGGCACAAGGCCGATATCGAGCAGGTTCGCAAGCGTCTGCTCGAATACTTCGCCATCCCCGAACCCACCGACCCGCGTCTGACCCGCGCCCGTCGTCGCCTAGCCACCCTCATGTACTAAGTGGTTTTGGCTCCCCTCTTTGAGAGGGGCTGTCGTCGTAGATGACTGAGGGGAGCTCACGAGCGTACTCGATTGCTCCCCCCCTAAACCATCCGATTCTTCCCGAAATACTGCTGGAACCTTGGCCCCTCCAGCGCCAGCTCCTCCTCGAAATCATCCGCCCACTTACAGAACGGACGGTTGGCGAGACCATCGTTATTGAATCGCGCCTGATCGGTGATTTCGGTGATGCAGAATTTCGGAATCGTCAGATTGGTAACCGGCCCGGATCGTTCGGCCTCGGCTACGATGAGCGGCGCATTCGGCCCGCCGAACACATCCACGCTCCAGCCGTCTTCCTCAATCCACACGGAATACCGGTTCTTGATGATTACCGAGCCGCCGCGCTTGATGAGTTCGGCCGCGATACGCGTATCGATTTCGCGCTCGACTTCGTAGCGCGTGCCGCCCACGGACGGACCTTTGACGGTGACATATGCTTCCGAGAACCGGTCGCGGTATTCGTCCAGCACGGCCACCGGATTTACGTCGGGCGTCATGTCGACGTGAACCTTGCGCGAGACCAGCCGCACGCGCAAGGCGTAATTGTCGGCATGCACGTAGTAGCTCTGAATGATGAGGGTCGGGGCGTCGCCGTCGTCGTATTCCGCCGGCAGTTCGCGGCAGAAGAAGCGGCGTTCGTATTCGAAGTCATCTGTAGGTTCCGACATAACCCCATTGTAGAGCCGATAATGGCGATTTTCTCGTTATTTTGGCGACGTATGTGCCGCATGCAACGTGATGTGGTGTACAGTAAAGAAGTTGCTCGGGTTTGTAGCTCAGTGGATAGAGCGTCTGTCTCCGGAACAGAAGGTCGTGGGTTCGATCCCCATCAAGCCCACCAGCATGGCTTTCGGCTAACCGCCGGAAGCCTTTTGCATATTCGGCGCGTGCAAGGCTGGTGCTGGTGTCGGCAATGGCAAGGCCGGTGATGCCGGCTCGCTTGGGTCGTGGAAAAACCGTCCGGTTTGGCGAGAACGGTAGCCGAATCGTCTGGAATCGTCTGGAATCGTCTGGAATAGCAAGGAATAGTCTGTTGATGGCCGTATGCCGGGCATCATGCGCGCTAAACGCGACTTTGCTCAGTAGACTGCTACGTAATCGGCATTGCCAATCGTTGCTGATCGTGCGATTGGTCGTAGCCGGTGGCGATGTGTACCGGCGCCGGCCGCAGCAGGTGGGCGCCCCCAAGATGAGAAGGAGCACAATATGAGCGAAAAGATGGAAGCCGTAGCCACTTCCGAGGCGCCGGCCGCGCTGGGCGCATACAGCCAGGCGGTGAAGGCCAATGGCTTCGTGTTCGTATCCGGCCAGCTGGGCATTGATCCGGCCACCGGCGAACTGGCGGGCGAGACCGCTGGAGAGCAGGCTGCACAGGCGCTGAAGAATATTAAGCACATTCTCGACACTGCCGGTACCGGCATTGAGCATGTGTGCCGTGCCACCATCTACCTGAAGAACGTCGAGGACTTCAAGGAAGTGGACGCACGTTACGCTGAGGCGTTCATCGGCTCCGTCAAGCCCGCCCGCGTGGCCTTTGGCAACAACATGATTCCCAAGGGTGCGCTCGTGGAGATCGACGCCATCGCGGTGGAGTGATTCGAACGTTTCCCCGGCGGCCCGTCTGCGCGCATGGTGTGTGCAGACGGGCTGCCGCGTATTGTGCGACGCATTCCGGGGAATGTTTCGCTGGGCGGGGGTGCGAGGTGTGGTTCCGCGGCACGTTCCCGGGAACGTTGCGCTGGAATCGTTGGGCGGTGGTCCGTGCCACAATAGAGACCATGGCATCCAAAGGAAAACCGTCGCCGCGTTCGGCCGTAAGCCCGCTGAGTGATGAGCAGGTCAAGCGTCTGGCCGCCCGCCACACGCTTGTGGACTCGACACAGTATTACCCGACCGGCCCCCGCACGCCCAATCAGCCGGAAATCAACGCCCAGAATCCCAAGGCCACCAAACGACTGCTGGGAGGGGTGTCCATTGTGTTCCGCGCCAGCTGCAAGACCAAGGCCTGGGGCTTGGAACAGGTGCCGGAAACCGGACCGTTCATCACCGCCGCCAGTCATGTCACCATGTTTGATGTGTTCGTGCCAATGATGAGCCTGTTCCACATGGGCCGCCGCCCCCGTTACATGGCCAAGGCCGAGATGGCGAAGTGGCCATTGATCGGCAAGTGGTTCCAGTTGGTCGGCATGCAGCCGGTGCAGCGTCATTCGGGCAAGGCCAAGCAGATCGAAGAGACCTCGATTGATATTCTGACGTCCGGCCGCCCGCTGACGGTCTGGCCGGAAGGCACCGTGACCCGCGACCCGAAAAAGTGGGTGATGAGCATTAAGGAGGGCGTGGGATATATCGCCCTTGAATCCTCGCGCAGACTGGGGCATCAGGTGCCGCTGTACCCGGCGGTGACGTGGGGTGCCGCCTCCATCAACCACTGGTGGCCATGGCCGCGCAAAAACGTGGTGATGTGCTATGACCATGCGCTCGATTACTCCGATCTGCTTGCCGACATGGACTCATGGGGTGAAGAGCCGCCTGCCGAGGCCGTGAACGAGCTGATGTGGCGCGTGCTCAAACGCATGAACACAGTACTGGAGGAAATTCGTGGCGAGCAGTTCCCCGCTGAAGGCTACTGGGACTACCGCAGCATGAGTCGTAAGCCTTGGCCTGAAGCCGGCGGCCCGTTCCCGGCTGAGAAGTAGCCGCACCGGTTCCCGTACGGGGAGCCTAGGCGAGTAGCATGGCACAAGATTGTGCCGATGAAGTTGCGCGACAAGCGAAGGTAGGAATTTGATATGGGTAAAAATATAACGGTTCTCGGTGCAGGAGCATGGGGTACTGCTTTCGGCCAAGTGCTGGCGGACGCAGGCAACACGGTGACCATGTGGGCCAAGGAGCAGCAGATTGTCGAGGGCATTCGCGATCACCACCACAACGCCGTGCGCCTGCCGTCCGTCGAAAAGTTGCCGGACAACATGACCGCCACTGGGGATCGCGCCGAAGCCGTCAAGAACGCGGACATCGTAGTCGTGGCCATCGCCGCGCAGTTCGCGCGAGTGGCACTCGTCGAATTCAAGGGACTGATTCCCGATCACGCCATCGTCGTCAGCCTGATGAAGGGCATCGAGCGTGGCACCAACAAGCGTATGGACGAAGTCGTCCGCGAATCCCTTGACTTGCCGGCCGACCGGTTCGCCGCCATTTCCGGACCGAACCTGTCCAAGGAAATCGCCGATCGTCATCCCGCCGCCACCGTGGTGGCTTGCACGAACCTCGATAATGCCACGAAGGTGGCCGAGGCATGCACCACCTCCTATTTCAAGCCGTTCGTGACCACCGACGTCATCGGCCTGGAAATGTGCGGCAGCCTGAAGAACGTGACCGCGCTGGCCGTGGGCATGGCCCGTGGTGCCGGCTACGGTGAGAACACCGCAGCCATGATCGAAACTCGTGGACTGGCCGAACTGACCGCGCTGGGCGTAGCCGCTGGCGCCGATCCCAAGACCTTCTTCGGCTTGGCCGGTGTGGGCGATCTCATCGCCACCTGTGGCTCTTCGCTGTCTCGTAACTATACGTTCGGCGCGAATCTCGGCAAGGGACTGACGGTCGAAGAGGCCACCAAGGTCAGCAACGGTGTGGCCGAAGGCGTGCCCACCACGGATGCGGTGGTGGCTCTTGGCGATCAGCTTGATGTGCCGACCCCGTTGGCGTATCAGATGAGCCGCGTGCTGAACGAAGGCATTTCCTGCTCGGAGATGCTTGCCGGACTGTTCGGGCACGAGGTTACCGGCGAATAACGAGAGAAGCGACGTATACGTGGCGTATACGTTGTACGTGCCGCGTGGCGTATACGTCGTTGACGTGCACGAGTAGACTGGTGTGCGTCTCTTGTGCGCGGCGGTCCGAGCGCGGTTCGGTCCGGTTGGCGGTGCAAAGCATAGGCTTGAAAACGGTTGTAGTTTCAACAAAAGGATGGTTATGGCCAAGAAGCGTGTTGTGGTGCTCTATGGTGGGCGTGCAGACGAGCATTCGATTTCCTGCATCTCCACTGCCGGTGTGCTGGGGGCCATGGACACTGAACGGTTCGAGCCGATTCCGGTCGGCATCACCAAGGACGGCAAGTGGATCATCAATGGCGAGGATCCGCGTGGCTGGAACTTGGACGGCGGCGAGCTGCCGACCGTAAAGATCACCCCGGAATCGCGCCCGGTGATGCTTGACCCCTCTCGCGGACAGGACGGTTTCTTCATCGGCGAGCCCAGCCACATCAATTCCGCCGATTCCGGCTTCGGCACCAGCTTCGTCAGCATGTCCGACCCGGAAATGCACCATGTGCTGACCTCGCTTGGACATGTGGACGCGGTACTGCCGGTGCTGCACGGCCCCTATGGCGAGGACGGTACGGTTCAAGGCCTGCTGGAAATGATGGGTGTGCCGTACGTGGGGTGCGGAGTGTTTGCTTCCGCCGCCTGCATGGATAAGCATTACACCAAGGTGGTGCTGGATGCCGCCGGCATTCCCACCGCACCGGGTGTGACGGTCGATGCGCGCAACTTCACCGCCGCCGATGTGCTTGCCAAGATCGAGGACGCCGGTCTTGCCTATCCGCTGTTTGTCAAGCCTTCGCGCGCAGGCTCCAGCTTCGGTGTGACCAAAGTCGAGAAAGCCGATGACCGCGAGACCCAGCAGGATCGTCTGGCCGCCGCCATCGCCACCGCCGGCGAGCACGACTGGAAGGTGCTCGTCGAACAGGGGATTGATGGTCGCGAAATCGAATGTGCCGTGCTGTGCCCGAAGGCCGGTGACGAGCCCGAGGCCAGCTGGCCCGGCGAAATCGTGCTCGATCATCAGAACGACGACCAGTTCTACGATTTCGACTCCAAGTACATGGATGCCTCCGCCAGCCACGTGGAAGTGCCTGCCAATCTGCCGGTCAGCGTGCTTGAGGACGTGCGTGACGTGGCCCGTCGCGCGTTCAAGGCCGTGGATGGTGCCGGCTTGAGCCGTGTGGACACCTTCGTGACGCCTGATGGCACGGTGATGGTCAACGAAATCAACACCATGCCCGGCTTCACGCCGATTTCCATGTATCCCAAGGCTTGGGATGCCACCGGAGTGAGCTACACCGAACTCATCACGCGATTGATTGAGGGCGTGCTGAGGTAAGTGTGGTGCGGAATCGGCCGCAGGCCGGTTCCGCTATTGACACATCGCCCATACCTGTCAGTAATTCATGCCAAGTTTTCCTAAGTTCAACAGGCGTACAGCAAATGGCGAACGCAATTCACTTGCGCGCCAGTGTCAGGACAGATTAGGCGCATAGTTTCTTTTCTTGGATTCACGGGCCGCGCGAATGCCGCGCATACCAAGCCCGACTCCCCAGACTGTCGTCTGGATGATGTTGAGAAAAGGAACATTATGAACAACCTGCGTAAGATCGCGGCCGGCTCCCTCGCCGCCGTGCTCGCGTTCTCGATGGCCGCCTGCGGCTCGAGCAACGCCTCCTCCGATGGCACCGGCGAAAGCACCGGCAAGGCCGTCACCGTGAACGAAAAGTCCGCCAAAGCCACCTCCCTCGCCGACTTCGGCACCATGGAAGACCTCGAGAAGGCCGCCAAGGAAGAGGGCGCGCTGAACGTCATCGCCCTTCCGCACGACTGGTCCAACTACGGCGAGGTCATCGAGAGCTTCAAGAAGAAGTACCCGGAGATCAAGGTCACCGAGCTCAACCCGAACGCCTCATCCAAGGAAGAGCTCGACGCCGCCAAGACCAACAAGGGCACCGACGCCGCCCCCGACGTCTTCGATGTCGGCCAGGCCATCGCCGCCACCTCCACCGACTACTTCGCCCCGTACAAGGTGCAGGCCTGGGACAAGATCCCGGACACCGCCAAGGACGCCGACGGCGCCTACTACGCCGACTACACCGGCATCATGTCCGTGGGCTGGAACGCCGACAAGTACGGCGACATCAGCTCCCTGGACGACCTGCTCGACCCGAAGTTCGCCGGCACCGTGGCCCTCAACGGCAAGCCCGCCGAGGCTGGCGCCGCCTTCAACGGCTACCTGATGGCCAACCAGCTCGCCGGTGGCGACATCAACAACCTGCAGCCCGGCCTTGACTACTTCAAGAAGCTCAAGGAAGCCGGCAACCTGACCACCGTCGACGTGACCAACGGCACCATCGACTCCGGCCAGACCGGCGTGGTCTTCGACTGGACCTACAACCAGGCCTCCTACAAGAAGGAGCTCAAGGACAAGGGCGTGAACTGGAAGTACAAGACCTTCCCGAAGGCCCAGGTCGTCAGCTACTACAACCAGGCCATCAACAAGGACGCGCCGCACCCGGCCGCCGCCCGCCTGTGGGAGGAGTACCTGTACACCGCCGACGCCCAGAACCTGTGGTTCAAGGGCGGCGCCAACCCGGTGCTGCTCGATTCCATGAAGGAAGACGGCACCGTCGACCAGGCCACTCTGAAGGACGCCATCACCATCGAAGGCGAGCCGGTCTCCTACACCAACGACGACTCCACCCGCATCACCGAGTGGCTCCAGAACAACTGGGACAAGACGATCGGCAACTGAGGCACAGACCGATGACCGCCGCAATCGCACCCATTGCATCGAACGGACCTGCTGCCGCCAAGGCTGCGGGTCCGTCCGCTACTCCCGCTTCTCCTCTCTCCTCGGCGATGGCCAAGCACCGCCAGGAGCTGGGCACGCTCGCCACCACGCTCCCGTTCTTCGCCTACACCGCCTGCTTCCTGCTCGCACCCACCGTCATCGTGATTGTCGGTGCATTCCAGGATCGCAGCGGCAACTTCACGCTCGCGAACTTCAATAAGATGTTCGAGGCCAACACCATCGCCGCATTCGGCACCTCGATTCTGGTGTCTTTAGCATCCTCTCTGATCGGCGCAGTGGTGGGCGCGCTCGCTTCCTACGCACTGGTCATTGGTGCCAAGCCGAACGGCCTGCTGCGTCGTATGGTCTCCGCCATCTCCTCCGTGCTTGCTCAGTTCGGCGGCGTGATGCTCGCGTTCGCGTTCATCGCCACCATCGGCATCAACGGTATCGGCACCATGCTTATCAAGACACTGGCCGGCTACACCGTGAACCCGAACTGGCTCAGTTCGTTGCCGGGCCTGGTGACCATCTACTGCTACTTCCAGATTCCGCTGATGATCATCATCTTCCTGCCCGCGGTCGATTCGATCCGTCCACAGTGGCGCGAGGCATGCGAATCCCTCGGTGGCAACACGTTCCAGTACTGGACGCGCGTGGCCTGCCCGATTCTGGCACCCCGCTTCATCTCCGCGTTCCTGCTGCTGTTCGCCTCCGCGTTCTCCGCATACGCGACCGCCGCGGCCCTGTTCTCCCAGCGTTCGATTCTGGTGCCGCTTATGATCCAAGGTGCCATGCGCAACGAACTGGACCCCAACCAGCAGGGCTTTGCCCAGGTGCTGGCATTCGCAATGATCATCGTCGTGGCCATCGTCATGCTGTTGAGCCACGCCGTGGAAAAGAGGGCCGGACGTTGGCAATGACCGAAACTTCCGCAACCAAGCCGCCGCAGCTGCGCGCCGCTCGTGCGCGTAAACAGAGCATCATCAAATTCGTGATCCTGTTCGTCACCCTGGCGTTCCTGTTCGTGCCGCTGCTGGCCATGCTCATCTTCACCCTGCGTCACCCGCTGTCCGGCCGCTGGTCGGCCGCGCCGTGGATCGCGATTTTCACCGGCAACGGCGAGTCGCTGGGTGCCGACCTGACCGTGCTGTGGCAGGGCATCGGCACCTCGCTGGCCCTGAGCGCGGTCACCGTGGTGATCATGCTGGTGCTGCTGGTGCCCACCATGGTCATCGTGCATATTCGCTCCAAGGTTTTGGAGCGCGCGATCGAATGGGTGGCCACGCTGCCGCTGACCATCCCGGCCATCGTGCTGGTGGTGGGTTTGGGCCCGATCTACCGCTGGCTGTCCGCCGACGTGCTGAGCACCAACCCAATCTGGCTGTGCTTTGCCTACGTGATTCTCGTGATGCCGTTCGCCTTCCGCGCGATCGCCGTGGGGCTTAACTCCATCGACGTCAAGACGCTGGTCGAGGCATCCCGCTCGCTCGGTGCCTCCTGGCCCAAGGTGTTCTTCAAGGTGATCATCCCGAACCTATGGCAGTCGATTCTCTCGGCATCCTTTATCTCCATCGCCGTGGTGCTGGGCGAATACACCGTCGCCTCGCTGCTCGGCCGTATGAACCTGCAGGTCGCGCTCTACCAGCTCGGCCAGTCCAATTCTCAAATCTCCACCGCCATGTCGCTGCTGGCTCTGCTCTTCGGTGCGGTGCTCCTCGTTGCGCTCGACCTGATCTCCGACGCAATGCGCAAGTCAAGGGAAGGTAAGTAACCTGATGAACAGCAATTCGATTTTCACCCGTCGCCATGCCGGTGCCGATGCCGCGGCTTCTGTTTCGGCACCCGCCACCACGTCCGCTGCCGCCGAGGACGCCTTCAAGAACGATCCCACCGCCACCCTCGAAGGCGTGCGCGGCAAGGACGTGGCCAAGGCCGCCAAGGCCCTGCTCAAAGACAGCGTCAAGCGCGGCGGCGGCTCCATCCAGATGCGCGACGTCGTCAAGATCTACCCCGGCTCCACCGTTCACGCGCTCGACGACTTCAACCTGGACATCAAGCCCGGCGAAATGGTCGTGCTGCTCGGCGGCTCCGGCTGCGGCAAGTCCACCGCGCTGCGCTCGCTCGCCGGCCTCGAAGACATCCAGGGCGGCCGCATCATGGTCGGCGGCCAAGACGTCACCGGCGTGCCGGTCAACAAGCGCGAGATGGCCATGGTGTTCCAGGCCTACTCGCTTTTCCCGCACATGACCGCCCTGGAGAACGTGGAATTCGGCCTCGAAGTGCGCGGCATGGGCAAGGCAGAACACCGCAAGATCGCCATGGAACAGCTGGAGCTCGTGGGACTTGCCGATCAGGCCAAGAAGTACACGCAGCAGATGTCCGGCGGCCAGCAACAGCGCGTGGCCCTGGCCCGCGCGCTGGCCGTCAAGCCGCGCGTGCTACTGCTCGACGAGCCGCTCTCCGCCCTCGACGCCAAGGTGCGCGTCCAGCTGCGCGACCAGATTCGCCGCATCCAACTCACCACCGGCACCACCACCGTCTTCGTGACCCACGATCAGGAAGAGGCGCTGGCCGTGGCCGACCGCATCGGTGTGATGAACAAGGGCAAGATCGAGCAGATCGCCGCCCCGCAGAACCTGTACCAGCGCCCCGCCACCGAGTACGTGGCCACGTTCATTGGACTCACCAACCGCCTGCCCGGCGCATCCAATGGCGACGAGGCCGTGGTCTTCGGCCAGCGCGTGCCGCTGCTCGCCGGCTCCGCCAAGGGCGATTCCGTGGCCGTGCTCGTGCGCCCGGAGAACCTGACGCTGGCCTTGGCCGGCAGCAGCGATTCGCACGTCGGCGAACGCGCCCGCGTGGAGGTCATTCACTTCCTTGGCTCCTTGGTGCGCGTGGATACGGTCATCACCTCCGGCGAATACCAGCGCTGGAACAAGGGCGAACAGCTCAAGGCCACCGTGCAGCTGCCCGCCAGCGAGCTGCCGGCCGGTCTGGCGGTGGGCGATGACGTGATTGTCACCCCGCGTCCGGTCGCCGCGCTCGCCTGCTGAATGGCGTTGCGATGATCGTGCGGTTCTGTTCTGTTTTTGTGACTGTACGATCGTCGAATGGCTTATCGGCAATGATGTGTGTGGGACGGCGGCGATTTTTGGGCGATTATCGCGTGCCGTCCCACAGCAATCTTGCAGAGTAGGGGACTTTCTCGGCATTGGGAATGATTGACGTTGATCATTCCTTGCCCATTGATGATTTCCTCCCCCATTCCCAATGCAATCGAAACGCCGTGCCGTATTCTTGAAGAGTATTGCACGTGTGATCGGTCCGTTTGCGGCCAGTAACTATGGGGGATAAGTATGAGCGAACCAATGCCGCCGGCGCAGCAGCCGCAGGCACCTCAGCAATCGCAGCAGCCGCAACAATCTCCACGCGATTGGTGGTTCACGGCCCATCGTCGGTTTTCGACAATCGGCTCGGCGCTCGCCATTATGATGGTGTTCTGGATCGGACTGAATATTCTGGCCACTGAAGCACTACGAACGCTGCTTGGCACCGATGTGCCCGCTTGGGCTGTGCTGCTCGCCTCCTCCGGACCGCTGTATGTGGTGGCCATGCCGCTGAGTATGTTGGCCTTCACTCGCGTACCGGTTATTCGCACCCGGCAGTACCCCATGAAGGCGGGGGAGTTCATTCAGATTTTCGTCGTGTGCATTCCGGTAATGTTCTTGGGCAATATGATTGGCAATATATTGTCTGCCGGAGCCACTGATGGTCAGGCCACCAATCGCATCAACGACGTGATTCTTGGCAGCGACTGGCGGATGAACGCATTGTTCATAGGCCTGTTGGCACCGGTTTGCGAAGAATGGATTTTTCGCAAGGAGATTATCTCCCGCCTGCGCCGGTACGGAGAGAAGACCGCAATCATGTTCTCCGCATTGGCATTCGCGCTATTCCATATGAACGTGTTCCAGTTCTTCTACGCCTTTGGCCTAGGACTGATGTTCGGATATGTATACACACGCACCTCCCGACTGCGGTATTCGGTGGCTATGCACATGCTGATCAACCTGAACGGGTCAGTACTCGCCCCATTGGTGATACAACAGATCGATCCCCGCATCCTCGACGGCACGGTCAGCGAGGCCGAAATCATGCGTATGGCTGAAACCGGCAACATGGGCGGCATGGGCATCATGATGTTGTACGGCACAGTGATGTTGGGCCTCTGCATTGCCGGTATCGTGCTGCTTATCACCAAGCGCAAGAGCTGGGAGTTCTATCTTGCGCCAGAGGAGTTGCCTGCGGGGCTTAAAATACGCACCGCCTATGCCAATCCCGGCGTTATCGCGTACCTACTGTTGACTGTGATGCTTACCGGTTGGATGCTGTTCGCATGACTGTCATAGCCGGACCCAGAGAGGCGAGCCGGGAGATATCACAGATTGCCTGACGAGCCGCCATCTTCAACAAGGTATTCGGTGCCCGAACCGGCGATGGCTCGTGCCGCCATATCTTTGATGGTGGAAGGCAGCACACCCTCGCGCGCGAACACAAGCACTTGGCCGGTCATGCCGTAAGGGGAGAAGCCGGTGAACTTGACCAATGGCGGCTGACCCTCCAGCGCCACGTCGGCGGTGGCTTTGGTTACGCGGTCGAGAATATCCTGACTGATCGCAGACGGGTCGCCGGAGGCCTTGGCCGTGAACTCAAGCGTGGCCATGCCTTCGCTGACCGGCGTGAGCTTGGTCAGGGCGGCCGTATTGAGTACCGAATTGGGGATGACCATCATGTCTCCGGAACGGGTGCGCACCACGGTCTGACGCCAGGTGATGTCGTGCACGGTGCCTGTGACGCCTTGAATGGTCACCAGATCGCCGGGTTGGATTACGCGGCCCAGCATCAGGCCGAAGCCGCCGATGATGTTGGCGATTGTATCCTTCAGACCCAGCGAGATCGCCACACCTCCAACACCAAGGGCGGTGATAAGTGTGGTCGGATTGATGCCGAATACGGGCTGCAGTACCATCGCTGCGCCGGTGACCCAGATGGTCACGCGCGTGAGGTTCACGAAAATTGAGGCGCTGGGAATCTGAGAATTGTCCAGAATCTTGCGCAACACGCGGCTGATGACGCGGTCGGCCACAAATACGATGGCCAATACAATGGTCAGCCAGATGAGTTTGCCGGCGTTCACCTGAAACCAGCGTGCGATGTCTTCTGCATATTCAGTCATACGCCTACTGTATCGGTCGTTTCTGGTGAAGTCGTGGAGACGGGGTGGCAGAAAGCGGAATCGGCCTACGGTCGATTCCGCTACTCCTGGCGTTCGCGGCAGGTCTGGCCGAGGCCGCGGGCCAGTCGAATCGGATCGAGAATCTCGTCCAACTGCTCGGCGGGCAGGTCGGTGCGTTCGCCGGCCACCTCGCGCACGGTACGGCCGGTATGTACGGCTTCGGCGGCGATGTCGGCCGCGTGCTCGTAGCCGATGTAGTGGTTGAGCGCGGCGGAAATCGACGGTGAGGACTGGGCGTATGAACGCCCCAGGTCAGCATTGATTTCGATGCCTTCCACGCAGTTGACGCGGAACGTCTCCATGGCGTGCGTCAGCAACGCCATGCCGGTCAGCAGCTCATGCACCATCACCGGGTCGAAGGCGTTCAGCTGCAACTGTCCCTCGGCCACAGCCCAGTTCACAGTCACGTCCATGCCGAAAATCGTGAAGCAGCACTGGTTGACGCATTCGGGGATCACAGGGTTCACTTTGGCCGGCATGATCGACGATCCGGCCTGGCGAGCCGGCACGTTGAGATCGTTGAAACCGCAGCGCGGCCCGGAATTGAGCAGTCGCAAATCGTCGGCGGCCTTCTTCAGGTGCACGGCGAGGCTCTTGATGGCAGCCGACGTGGCCACGTACGCGCCCATATCCGTCATGGCGGCCACCGGATCGGGCGCGGCGGTGACCGGCAGCCCGGTGATTTGCGCCAGATGCTTGATAGCGGACTTGCGGAATCGCAGATCCGCGCAAATGCCGGTACCGATGGCGGTGGCACCGAGGTTGAGCTGGGCCAGCAGCGGCACCACGCGATCGAATGCAGCCAAATCAGACTTCAACAGCGTGGCAAACGCATGAAATTCCTGACCATAGGTCATTGGTACGGCGTCCTGCAGCTGCGTGCGGCCAATCGTCACGTCATTGATATGTTTGTCGGCCAGATCGTGGAAGGCCTTGGCGAGTTTCTTGGTGGACTCGGCGAGCGGCCCGATCGCGTCGATAAGCGCGAGTTTGCAGGCGGCCGGGTAGGTGTCGTTCGTGGACTGCGACTTGTTGACGTCGTCGTTCGGATGGATGTATGTGTAATCGCCGCGCTGGCGGCCGGCGATTTCCAACGCACGGTTGGCGATCACCTCGTTCATGTTCATGTTCGACGAGGTGCCGGCACCGCCCTGCATCACATCGACCGGGAACTGATCGGCCAGTTTGCCGGCCTCAATTTCTAGGCAGGCGGCGCGAATGGCCTCGGCCTTGGCTGGGTCGATCAGGCCTAATTCCTCATTGGCGATGGCGCAGGCGCGCTTGACCGTGGCATAGGCGCGAATCAGCTCGGGATGTTGGCTATCGGTGATGCCGGAGACCGGGAAGTTGCCGATAGCGCGCTGGGTGTGAATACCCCAGTAGACGTTCGCCGGCACCTCCATCTGGCCGATGCAGTCATGTTCCAGACGGGTCTTGTTCGATGTTTCGCTCATGCTTCCATCTTCCTGTGCGTGGGTTGGAAACGCCAGCATGAGAGGCTGATTGCGCCTTGTGAGAAACCTCACGCGAGGTTCGTGCGGCGGAAACAATCCAGACTCGCTGGTTTTCGGTCAAGCGGTGTACCCGGGGAATCCTGCGGGGCCGTTCGACGATGAGATGGTGGATGGCGCGGCATGCGTGGCGGCGACCGGCATGCCGGGGGCGGTCGAATCCTGCGCATTGTGCACGAAGATGCGATTCCAGTAATTAAGCATGTCCTTTTGGCTCATGGCCAGGTATATGCCCATGGCCAGCACGGCCACATCTTCTTTAAGCAGGTCTTTGATTTCGATGGTGTCGCTCAATTCGGGCCAACGTTGCAGCACGGCGAGCATGCCGCCCACGGTGAACTCGACCATGAGATCGGTTTTCAGGTCAAGGTTCTTGGGATCGCGTTGCAATGTGCTGAGCATTTGCAGACGGCAGAAGTCGCGCAGCGATTCGGTCAGTTCAAGCGTGCTGTGCGGGCCTGCCAACAGGGCCAGGTGGTCGAGGCGCTGACGCTGCTCTGGATCGGAGAGCGTGGCGGTGACGCGGTCTCGCCATTGTTCCTCGGGATTGCCGTTCGGATCGGGGGTGCGGTTGATCGGAATCGATTCGACCTGATGCAGGATGGCTGAATCGGCCAATTCGGGCAGGCTGGAGAAGTGATAGTAGAACGAATTACGGTTCACGCCAGCCTCACGCACCACGTCGGTAACGGTGATCTTGCGATAGTCGCGGTCGGCGAGCAATTCCCAGAAAGCGTTCTCGAGGCGTTCTTTGGCGGGCAGCACCTCGGAATCATGGCGTGGACGTGGCATCTCTTCCTCCTGATGCACCAGCGTGATATGGTCACGCTGTCTAATAACTTATTGGGCAGTATAACTATTATTTGTGGACATGTCTATGAGCTAATCGGCGATTTCAGTTGCGTCCTCCGCTGATGGCGAAGCTGTGGTGCCGGCATCGGCATCAGTATCGGCTCTGGCCGGAGCTGCGCTATCTGCTCCTGCTGCAGTTTCTGCTGGGATCTCGGCTGTTGCTTTGGAGGCCGCAGAACTTGGTGCGGAAGCCGGGGCGGGCGTCGGCTTGCGTTTGGCCGTGGACGCCTTGAACAGTATCGCCAGGGCCTCAACCAAATGACGCCGGTCTGCGGGGGTCAGCCCAACGTACGCGCCAAGCATCGCCGGAATCGAAGCGGGGAAGTTGCTCATCACCTCGCTGAAGCTGGTGGCGCCGTTGGCGTGCAGCACGGTGAACAGCGCATCCACCGCACGCTCGCGCTGTTCGGGCGTAAGCGTGGCGATCCAATGGTTCAGCTCCTCGTTAAACAACTGCGAGCTGGAACTCAAATCCGGCTCGGTGATGAACTGGTCACCATCCAATAGCCAGGTGAAGGCGGAATGCTGCATGATGCCATCCGAATCGGAAGAGACCACGCGGCAAGGCTCCGGGGTCTCGAAAATCATGCCCACAATCGACGAACTCGGCACGATTTTCGTCACCTTCGGCTGGATGGTGCGGTAGGCGGGGCTGGTCACAATCTCCGGCGGGAAACCGGGGCCATCCAGTGAATAGACATGCTGAATGCGCTTGCGCACCTTGGGATCGGCGTTCATGGCCGCGTAAATCGCCAGATTGCCTCCCTTGGAATGGCCGACCAGAATAATCGGACCCTCCCACAGTCGCGCCACCATATCCAGATAGGCGCTGGCTGAACGTTGCGCCGGCACCGGATACTGGAAAGCCATATTGAAATCTTCCTTCCATCCGATGAGCGAATCATCGGTGCCGCGGAAGGAAATAACCAACGTGCCTTTGTAGGTCGGCTTTCGGCGCTTGTGGCCGTCGGGCAGTTGGAAGGTGGCGGCGGCGAATTGGGTTTGCTCACCCTGATTGATGTGCTCGACCACCGCGCCCAGGCGAACGTTGGCGTAGCGGGGGTTTTCGCCTGCGGCCTGGAACAGGTCGTGGGTCAGGTCCGGGTTGACCACTGAAACCATTTGGGCTTCGTGCGGCTTGTCGTCGGCATGTGTTTCCGGCGAACGATGCAGCTCGCGGTTGGCCTCGTCAAGGCTTACCGATTCAAGCTCGGGATGCCAGATACCCTTCAGCCAGATCAGTGGATGCTTGGGTTCGAAAGCGCGAATGCGTGCGGCGAACGAGCCTGACCGCGTCTCATCCAGCATCAACGTCGGACAGACACTGGCCACATCCTCATAGATGAGCGTGGAGATGATCAAGGCGTCGATTTCGTTGAACGGCAAGTCGGCGAAGGAGCGCGTTTCGGTGTGCGCGTAATCGATAATGCCGGTCATGCGCACCTCCTGCTTCCGTTGATATTGCATATCCCCTTGGGCTGCGTGGTCTTGCGATCGCGTGCGGCCGTGCGGCTGCGCGCAGCAATTAACCATATGCATTCCATTGTAGGGATTGTACGGTTTTGGCCGGCGCGATCGAGCAAGACTGCACCGACGGCGAACAATTCGTGGAAGGATTCCCGTCGGCTTGTCGAAAATTGTCGGGTAGCAGGGTTGCGATGCCAGCCAGCCGACCACCCTCCGGCGCTACGCGCCATCTCCCGCCGGCGGGAGGGTTAACCACTCAATCCTTTTTGACGAGGCGGACCGCTGGGCCCGTCAAAGGTTCGGCAGATCGAAGCGCGCCAGATCCACGCCCTCGAGTTCAAGCAACTCGGCCTTGATGTCGAGTCGGCCGCCGTAGCCGCCAAACGCGCGGCCCGAGCCGACTACGCGGTGACAGGGCACGATGATAGTAACCGGATTGCGCTTCACTGCGCCTCCGACCGCCTGCGCGGCCATGCGGCCGCCACCGCGTCGTTCGGCCAATTCGGCGGCGAGTTCGCCGTAACTTACCGTCATGCCATAGGGAATCTCGGCCACCAGATTCCACACTTCATGTTGGAATGGCGTGCCGGCGGGATGCAACGGCGGCGTCTGATCTAGGCCGGGGCGCTCGCCGGCGAAATAGGCGGTCAGCCATACGCGGGTCATACGGAACACATCGGGTTCACGATCGGATTCGCGATTCGAATCGAGAACGGCTTGGTGATCGGTGGCCCACCACCAGTCTTCAAGACAGAGCTCGGTCAGGCCCTCGCCGTCCGAGGCCATCATCATCCGGCCGATGGGCGTTTCGACTGTGGCCCGCATCAGTTGTCGTTGCGTCATACCGCCATTATCGCGCGTTGAGGGATGAAGCCCATACCGTGCCTGATTCCATGAAGGACGGCACGTCGGCGTAGTTCGGGAACTTCACTTCGGCGCTCGATAATCGTTGGAAAACCGGTGGGACACGCGGGGGCTTGGCTTTTTCCTGAGATTGGCGTATCTTTGTCACCTGTTGCCTGTGAAGGTAACACATGCGGACATAGCTTAGTTGGTAAAGCGCAACCTTGCCAAGGTTGAGACCGCGGGTTCGAGTCCCGTTGTCCGCTCTAAGGTTCCGATTGATTATCGACCTTTAGGGTGGGTTAGCCAAGCGGTTAGGCAGCGGCCTGCAAAGCCGTATAGACGAGTTCGACTCTCGTACCCACCTCTCATTGTGCTTGACGTAAGTTGGCATGGTGAATAACTTGGGCGGTTGGCGCAGAGGTAGCGCACTTCCCTGACACGGAAGGGGTCACAAGTTCGAATCTTGTATCGCCCACCCTCCAAGGCCCGACATGGGGCCTTTTTGCGTTGGAATGGCTTGTTTCCGCCGTATCCGTCGGCGTGTCGCCCAAGGCTCCCCAAGCACCCGTTTTGGACAGTTCGTGCAAAACCGGGGCGTTTTCATGTACCCAATCATGAACCCACGCCCCATGGACGCATGGAGAGCACCATGAACGGCAACCATCGGCGTGTCGCACGACGCGCATTCGGAAACATCACCATCCGCCGCCGCCCCGACGGCACCATCAGATTCTACCGCGCCGGATACAACGCGCCCACCGACGGGCGGCGCGTCGTCCGCGACTTCCCCACGCGGGCCAAGGCCGACGAATGGCTCGAACGCGAGGCCGCCCTCGACGCCGCCCACCGGGCCGGCATCACCCGATGGACCCACCCCAGCCAACGCGAACGGGCCGACCGCAACGCCGACGTCACCTTCCACCAGTGGGCCGGCGACTGGTACCGAAGCCGCGGACGCTACGACAGGCACGGCAACCCGCTCGCACCCGTCACCCTCCGCGTAAAGGACCTCGCCTTCCAACGCCTCGACCGGCACTTCGGGCGCATGCGCATGAAAGACATCACCGTCCGCGACGTCAACCGGTTCCTCGACCGGGGATTGGGCAGCGCCACCGCCGACCGCAACGCGTACATCCTCCTCCACCGGATCATGCGCGAGGCCGCCAACCCGTCCGACGGCAGCGACCCCGTCATCCAACGCGACCCGTGCGTCCGGGCCACGCCCGACAAGCCCGAACAGCTCGAGGCCATCCGCAACGCCATGCCCGACAAGACCCGCATCGCCATCGACGTGGCCATCGCGTTCGCCCCCAGGGCCGGCGAGATCTGCGCGCTCCAGGTCGCCGACTTCGACCTGGACAACATGATCCTCCACCTGCGCCACTCCGCGCGCCGCGGCGAGGGCGACGTCGGCCCCTACCTGCTCGGCGGCATGAAGACCCGCAGCAGCATGGACGACATGCCCATCCCGCACGCGCTCAAGCCCCGATTGGAACGCCACATCCGCACCTGGTGCGACCCCACGCCCGACGCGATGCTCCTGAAGGCCGAATGTTTGTGTTCAATTAGTTGTTGCGGGTTTAGTCACGATGATTTTTCGGGTTTAGGCAGAGCATGCCGACCACGGAATGGTCTTGACTGGATGGTGGT
>SKEE01000525.1_pt1 | contig 42996 bp, 38 predicted proteins | sample 4826661 | NCBI WGS metagenome assembly SKEE01 (sample SAMN11008817, study PRJNA524170) | human gut metagenome | biome: Human fecal sample; material: Feces; isolation source: fecal sample from pouch patient p20 | host: Homo sapiens | place: Israel: Tel-Aviv | collected 2016-11-14
ATATTCTATAGGTAGATAACAAAGAAATCCCATTTAATCAAAATTCAAACATTGTGAGGTAGAAAGATGAAGCCAGTTAAAGAAGGAAAAGTACGTGAAATCTATGACAACGGCGACAGCCTGATCATGGTCGCTACCGACCGCATCAGCTGCTTTGATGTAATTCTCCATAATACAGTAACCAAGAAAGGTACAGTTCTGACCCAGATGTCCAAATTCTGGTTTGACTACACAAAGGACATTCTTCCAAACCACATGATCTCTACTGACGTAAAAGATATGCCTGAATTTTTCCAGACTCCTGAGTACGAAGGCAAGAGCATGATGTGCCGCAAGCTGAACATGCTTCCTCTGGAGTGCATCGTCCGCGGTTATATCACAGGAAGCGGCTGGAAGAGCTACAAGGAAAACGGTACTGTATGCGGCATCAAGCTTCCTGAAGGCTTAAAGGAATCTGATAAACTGCCTGAGCCGATCTTCACACCTTCTACCAAGGCTGAGATCGGTGATCACGATGAAAATATCTCCTACGAGCAGAGCATTGACCACCTGGAGAAACACTTCCCGGGAAAGGGAAAAGAATATGCTACCAAACTGCGCGACTACACCATCGCTCTTTACAAGAAATGTGCTGACTACGCTTTAAGTAAGGGCATCATCATTGCTGATACCAAGTTTGAGTTTGGTCTGGATGAAGAAGGAAATATCGTTTTAGGCGATGAAATGCTTACTCCTGACAGCTCCCGTTTCTGGCCGGCAGAAGGCTACGAACCAGGTCATTCCCAGCCATCCTTTGACAAGCAGTTTGCCCGCGACTGGCTGACTTCCCATCCGGGAAATGACTGGACACTGCCAGAAGAGATCGTTCAGAAGACCATTGATAAATATCTGCAGAGCTACAAGATGCTGACTGGCAAAGAATTATAAAAACAAAAGCCCCCATAACAGAACGCCTGGTTTTCCTGTTCTCCAAAGTTTCCTCCTTGGAACTATTACAGGAACGCCAGGCGTTCTTTTTATTGGTTATCATGATGATCAAAATAGATCCTATTTTTTCAGTTCCTCATAAAAAGCTTTAAGCTGTTTATTTGCGATCCATTTCATATACTCCCCTTCCAGGTATCTTCCCGGCTGCCAGTTCTGGATGATCTGGTTCCTCTTTATATCTTCTTCCAGGTATTCTTTCAGTTTCTCCAGGCTCATTTCCCCATCCCCATATTTTTCCTGATACCGCTGATAAAGGGACATATAATAACATTCCAGCTGTCCGCTCCAGCGCTCCTCCAGGGCAAATAAGCGGTCAAATTCCCGGATCTTCTCTTTCGTCTCCGGCACAGCATCTTCCTTTGGAAGCATTTTTACCACTTCGCTGTCCTTATCCCCGGGATTTTCAAATTTCAGCTGCACGGCATCTTTTACTGTATCCAAATACGGCAGAAAGATCCGTCCAATATCCCTTGTTTTTCCCTTTAACGGGCTTTTCGTACCCTTAAAACTGGTATTGCAGGTGGTACAGCAAAAATACAGATTATAGGGATGGAGACTTAAGCAGGGATACTTGGATTTTGGAAAATAATGTTCCACATCCTCGTCTGTTTCCCCATTCGTTACCGGCTGTAAGCACACAGGACAGATCCTGCGGATCTTTTCATTCTTTCCCTTAAAATAGTCCTTTGCCAGCTCTTTCCTGCTGTAAAAAGACCGTGACATCCCTTCTAAACGAAAATGGGTGGTACACAGGACCACATCATAAAAATACCCGAAAAAATCCCGGAGTATCTTCTGAGCCGCTTCAGGAAGCTGGTCACTTTCCAGATTGAATTTTCCCTTTTCCCAGGCCTTTTTGTCCATGAATTCCATATCATGTTTCACTGCTTCGTAAATTTCTTCCCGCTTTTCCTGGTCCATGCGAAAGAGCCGGTCCACAGCACGGCGCATATTCTTTCCATTATCTGTATCACGCTCATACAACCGGTAAAACCAGGTGCCGTTCTCCGGTGAAAAGTCCAGCCAGTCCTCTTTTTGAAACACATTTCCCGGCTGGTTTTTCGCAAACTCAAAAACGGATAAAAGAAAATGGCTGATCTCCATCAGATCCTGTTCCTGTTCTCCTACGTCCATGTTCCAAAACATCTTCTGTCACCTCTTTTCGTTCCAAAAGTACCTAACCTTTTATCCTGTCATTTTTCTCTAACAAGGCATACAGCTGTTCCTGCAGGCGAAATCTCTGGTAACCGGGACCGATTTTTGAAATAGCCTGGGCCAGCTGTTCCGGATCCGTTTCTGCCATTAGTTCTTTAATCGTGTCCGATGCGAAACCACCAATAGAAGAAGCCTTAAACACCTGCTTTGAAATGCTGTCGCGGCCTGCTGCAAAGGTGGAGATCTCCAGCTCTTTTACTTCTGTCCTGGAACCTGTAGGATTTTCAAACAAATGGATCTGCGACCGCATGGCATCTGTTAAGATCAGGTCTGAATGTGTGGCTACCAGAAACTCATTTCCGCTGGTCCCATCCATACTGCACATGGCATATACAAAGCGGACAAAATCCCGGCTCCAGTCATCATTAAAATGCACATCCGGCTCATCGTAAAGGAACAATGTATTTTCCCCACAGTGATTTTGTGCCATAAGGATCAGGCCGATCCGGGCCAGCCACATTAACTCACCGTCGCTTAAGTCCTCCATTTCATATAAGCCACGTTCATCCCCGTTACGGTAGGAAAAATGGATCTCCCGGATCACACCTTCCCTCCAGGCAGTGAGGAGGGTTGAGATAAGAGCAAATGGGCTTCCGTCAAAGTAGCGCTGAAGCATGGGATGATAAAATACTTTCTCCCCTTCTGCTTCCCAGGACTCAAACAGGAATACAGCTGCCGTTTCACCGGCAAGGCTTCCGTCCTCTTCCAGCCGGTCTGTAGAAGTCCGGTGGATCACACAGTTGCTTAAGGCTTTTCCCTTTACGTCCTGGCTTAAAAGCCGCCGCAAAATACTCATCTGGGGCCGGTCTGCTGCCTCTTCCAGCCTGGTATCATCAATACGAAGGGAAAATGCCGCAGGGATCAGACGGATGTTTAACCGTTTCAGAAGTTTTTTCCGGAGTGTGGCATATCGCAGAGCCTTTTCACTGATATGGTCATCCTGCATATCAAAAGGCATCACTGCAAACAATGCAGGTAAGATAAATTTAGATGTAACCGCATCCAGAAACAGCACTCGCGGATTTACATCTAACCGCTCATAAAAGGATAATATCTCTTCTGCCGCCTCCCCTCTTGCAACACTGCTTTCTCCCGGGTGTTCCTCTTTTCCAGATACCGGACCTTCTCCATTTTCAACATCCATAGCCAGAGACAGATCATACAGATCACTGGCAAGAGAAGCCCTTGGGGAACGGATCAGGATATCTTCCATAGAGCTGTTGGCTCCGGAGCAATACGAAATGATCCGGTCCGGCAGATACTCATCCGGTATGGAATATAGCTGCTGGGTTTTCCCATTTTTTTCCAGTTCTACATATAATTTTCTCCGCCGCCCGGAAGCATCGCAAAAGCCCTTTTTCTGGGGCTTTACATAAATTCCTGTCCCATCCGGCATCCGGTATTTTAACTCAAAGATAAATCCCGGCAGTTCATTTTGCATGATACGGGTAAAAATAAGCCCCACAGCCTCCAACACACTGGACTTTCCGGAGCCATTACAGCCGATGAGGAAATCCACAGGCACAACCCCTGTCTGTTCCTTAAACTGCAGCTTCAGGCGTTTCAATCCTTTGTAACCATCTATGTATAAGTATTCCAGTTTCATGTTTTATCTCAGACCTCCCTGATATCAGCACCGTATTCCGGGATCTGATATTTCTGTATGGTAATGGGATGACCTGCACTGTCCCGTACCTCTTTTTCTCCCATATAAAGTTTCTGGGGAACCGTCTTTTCCAGAAAGCCCAAAGCTTCCAACAGCCTTGCAGAAGCAAGGGCATCCTGTACTGAGTATCCCTTTTTGTGGATCTGCTTAAACACCGTATGTACCGGTATTGCCTCCTGTGACTGGGCATAGATACGCAGGATCTCCATCTGGAAATCAGACAGCATGGTAAAAAGAGACTGCAATTCCTGTGGAATACGGCTCTGCCAGTCTGTAATGCCTTCTGTTGGCTGGCTGACATTTCGCACATTTCCGATTCCGTAGCTCTCCCTGAATAAAGCAGGCTCCGGGTCTGAAAGGTCTTCCTGTTTTCTAAAGCCTTCTGTTAAACCGGCTGTGAAAGCCAGTGACAGCATGGATTTAAAATAGCGTATCTCCAGTTGCTGTATTTTATGTAACCGTTTTCTTATTTCTTTTGTTCTTTCTACTATTTTTATAAAAGAGACCTGCTCTGTTTGTGAAAGGACCGGTACAAACATATCTGTTTCGTGTTCTGCAGGCAGTACCCGTGTTTTTAAAGAAACCCATATAGGCCGGAGCACAGGAGAAAGAAATTCCTCGTCCCGGCTTATTTTTCCTTCTTTTAAAGCAGACCGGGCTATTTTTCCAAAAGCATTTTCCAGGATCCTGTTCAACGTATCTTCCGATCTCCTGCTTCTTTGCATCAGTCTTCTGGCCCGTTTTAATTGATCCACAATGACCTGCTGCTCCTCTAAGCAAGGGAATACCACAGGAATACCCGACAGCTGTTCCTTCGTCAGATTTGGAACAGTCACCGCATTGGCCCGCTCTATAAGCCATGGGCGGTAAAATTCCAGATAAAAGCAGGCATATTCCGGCAGGATCTGTCCTTCATCAAAGATCATGGCCTGGATCGCCTGGTTCACTACCAGATCGCAGCCTGCAATAGCACTTTTTCCAATAGTTCCTGATACAGAAAGTAACACAGCGCCCTCTGGCACGATGAGCCACGGGATCTGGTCTACTCCTTCTTTGGTAAGATAATTTTCTGTTTCACAAAGAAGTCCTTCTTTCATATCTCCCACTCTTGCCCACGGAAGGCTTTCCGGTCCAGGAGTTTTCGTATAATAATCAGCCCTTGAACGGTTTAAGGTGGTTCCTCTGATCCATCTGGATACCACCTGGCTCAGAGGTTTCTGCTTCCAGTTTTCCACTTTTACATTACCTCCTTAAGAAGTTCATTTAACTCCTTTGTAATCTCTTCCTGTTCCTTAAGCATCTCCTGCAAAAGAAGAGCCGGGTCCTCTATTTCCAGATTGATCTGCTCTTCCGGTCTGTAATTTTCCGGCAGAAGGTTCCATTTTCCCGCCTCGATCTGATCCACATCTGCAAACCAGAAACTGTTGTACTGCCAGTTTGCAGGAACCTTTATACCGTTGCGGTTTTCCACCGTTTTTTCCCTGCGGGAGCGCTCCCATTTTCCATAATAACTGTCTCTCTGGCTCCATACCTCTTCCAGACGTTCATATTCTTTCTGCTGCTTTTCCTTATCTTCCTGCTTTTCCAGATTATAATACAGTACTCTCTGGGTATGTCCTTCCCAACCGCCGGACATAAAAGGCTTACTGAATACCATGACACCGGAGCGGACACCGCTGTACATGAAAGTATCCTCCGGCAGTGAAATGATTGCTTCCAGGGAATAGGACTGAAGAAGCCATTTGCGTACCTTCATACTTTCTGTGCGGTTTGCAAATAAAAAGCTGTTGGGAACGATCAGCATTGCTTTTCCATCGAAATTTAACGCCTGCATACTGCGGATCAGCTCCATGTGATAACGTCCCCTGACTGTTTTCAATTCTCCCGGAAGCTGATCGATCAGTTCTTCGTCTTTTATGGTATCGGTTCCATAAACAGGATTGCTGATCACCAGATCACAGGACTCATACAGATCCGCCCGTGCCCCGTCTTCTAAATGCAGTTCCATCTCAAGACCGGAAAGCTGTGACATGATCACGGCTGCCGCCCACATTTCTTCATCCTTCTCGTAGCCCATAAGCCGGAGATTTTTTAAGTACCGGGAAGCTGCCATTAAAGCACTCCCTGCACCGCACTGGGTATCTAAAACCACCAGGCCTTCATTTCCCGCCATCATCCCTTCCGGAAATGTGAGCAGACGAAGAAGCGGCTTTGCTGTTTCTTCCGGAAGGAGATACCTGTTTTTACCGCCTTTGCTGTAAAGGCAGAAATGAAAGATCTCTTCAAGAGCCGTCTGAAACATTTCCCGAACATTTTGGGAACCTTCATATTCCCCGGTATCCCCAGATCCATCCTGTTCGCCCGGTGCCCACAGCTGCGCCAGTTCCTCTGATACAGTCATAAGCTGACGTTTTACCGTTCCTTTTAGCTTATGACGGCCTTCCAAAAGGCGCTCCAGATCCGCCTTTCCTTCTGTATCCACCTTACACTTCAAAAGCAGCATACACCCAAAATCCCGAAACATCCCCATAAGGTCTTCGGAATACTCCATACGGTAAAAATCAGCCGCTTCCTTAAATTCCTCAACGATTTCATTTATCTTTCTATTCTGGTCTGATGTCAGCATAGTTTTATCGCTCCTTTATCCGAAGTGAATTTAACAACTCACCCAAGTCCACTTACAGCCCTGCGTCAACGCGCTCTGCTGTTCTGCGCTCATTATATCCCACTTCGCCCTAACTTGAAAGCAAAAAGAATGTGCCCCGGCACAAAAAAGCACCCGGCAGCGTTATTTTCCAACTGCCAGGTGCTCTGCTTCACAGCTCAGCTATTATTTCTTCATTCATTTTCATTTATGGTCCTATCAAAGGCAGGTGCAGGAAAGACACCGAGAGGACATCGTTTAGTTAAGGAAGGTTCCAGCCTTGATCTGATCAACTACCTCTAAATACTGCTTCTGGATATCTTCCGGAACAACAGAAGAGAAGGTACCAACGCTTAAGCAGCCATTGCTTAAATCACCGTAAACAGTCTTATTTCCAAAAGTACCATTTTCAATGTCTTCCATACAGGTCTTTACCAGTGCTGCATTGTCTGTTACAACAGAGCATGCGATCACCTTATCATCTGCAGAACCTAAATCTCCTGGCTGTCCAATATCATATCTGCCTTCCTGGCCTGCCAGCGCTTCTCTTGCACCGGTATCTACTGCGGAAGCATCACCAAACATGACATCTACATCATAAGTTGTCACCATAGATGCTGCGATCTCTTTGCCCTTTGCAGTATCACTGAAAGAGCCTGCATAAGCGGAAGATACCTTGATGTCAGGATTGATCTTCTGGGCTGCTTTTTCATAGCATTCTACCTTTGCTTTTGTGGTATCCAGCTCCATGCCGCCGATAAATCCGATATTGTTGGTCTTGGACATCAGTCCTGCCAGAGCACCTGCCATGTAACCGATCTGCTCTGCATCTGGAAGGATAGACTGGATATTGTCAGTCTCAACAGTACCATTTAACAGTGCAAATTTAATCTCCGGGTATTCCTCTGCCACCTGCTTTACTGCATCTGTATACTGGTTGCCTGGCGCAAAGATCAGGTCATATCCCAGTTCTGCATAATCAGTCATAACAGTGGCATAATCAGAGGTTGCCACATTGTCTGTATAAACGGTTTCCCAGCCTTTTTCAGCTGCTGCATCTACCATTGCCTGATAGCAGCTTGCGCCCCATCCACCATCTGATACAGAGGTGTCAGAGATCATGGCTACCTTGTAACCACCTTCCTTTGCTTCCCCGCCTGCTGCTTCGCTGCTTTCAGCTTCAGAACCAGTTTCTGCCGCTGTTGTGTCTGCGGATCCTGCAACTACTGTTGTCTCTGTTTTTCCAGAACCGCCACAGCCTGCAAGGCTTACTGCAGCAAGAGCTGCCGTCAAAACTACAGATGTCATTTTCATGTTGCGTTTTTTCATAATCTATTCCTCCTATAAAATAATTTTTACTTTTTCATCGTTTTTCTTATCGTTCTTCCCTGTAATACGGCTGTCCATTTGCCTTCGGACCGCTCTTTTTAATGCCGAAAAATGCAAGTACAAACAGGGTACACAGATACGGGATCATCTGAAGGATCTGATAAGGAGTGGACGGGCTTAACAGCTGTAAGCGGATCTGCAGCGCATCACAGAAGCCAAAAAGCAGACATGCAAACATAACTCCTGTTGGCATCCACCGTCCAAAGATAACTGCTGATAAGGCAATAAATCCGCGGCCTGCCACAATGCCTTCTGAATAGGTACTTGTATAACAGATGGTCAGATATGCACCGCCGATACCGGCCAGGGCACCGCATATGATGCAGGCAATGTATTTCTGGAGAACTACATTAATTCCCAGTGTTTCCGCTGCCTTTGGGAACTCACCTACAGCCTTGAAATTCAGTCCCGCCTTTGTACGGTTTAAAAATACCGCTGTCACGGCAACCAGAAGATATGCCCCATACACAAGAGGACTCTGCTGGAAGAAGATACTTCCGATCACCGGGATCTTGCTGAGTACCGGGATGGGCATGATCCCCATAGACACGCCCTGGATCAGTGTAGACGTATCAGAAAAGGAAAGCCGGTAAATAAAAGATGCCAGCGCCGGAGCAAAAATATTGATCGCCATACCATAAACGGTCTGTTCCGCGCAAAGGGTAATGGTGCAGAAAGCGTAGATCATATTGGTAGCAATACCGGAAAGAGCGCCTGCTAAAACTCCCGCCCAGGGACTTCCTGTTTCATATCCCACCAGAAAGCCCACCAAAGCACCAATGGCCATAATGCCGTCCAGACCGATATTGACCATTCCGGCACGCTCTGAATAGGTTTCCGCAAGAGCCACCAAGAGGATGGGCGTTGCCATGCGCACCGTTGAGAGCAGAAGCTCTGTGAGAAAATTCATTGTAAAAAATGATGCCATCAGCCCTGCGCCTCCTTTCTCTTTCCATGGTTTATAAGGAACTGCTTGATCGTCGGAAGTTTTAATAATGCGGTTCCGGCTACTGCAAAGATAATGACCAGAGCCTGAATGATATCCACCACAGAGCTTGGTACCTGCGTGGCTGTCTGCAAGGTACTTGCGCCCTTTCGCAGCACTGCGAAAATGCAGGCCACAATAGCCGTTCCCAATGGATTTAGCTGGGCGATCAGTGCAATTGCCACGCCATCGAAACCAAAGCCGGAGCCAAAACCGCTCATAAGCCGGAACTGTTTTCCATGAAGTTCTATGCTTCCTCCAAGTCCTGCAATAGCGCCTGAAGTGATAAAAGAAAACAGGATGTATTTATTAACGGGAAAACCATTGAAAAATGCCGCTGTTGCGTTCATTCCCACTGCCCGCAGCTTAAATCCTTTGGACGTATAAAAAATGAAATAGTATAAAACCGCTGCAAGCAAAAACGCCGCCAGAACACCCCAATGGGCTGGAAATCCTTTTGAAATACCGGCAATCTTCATACTGTCTGCCACTGCAACCGTCTGTGGAACACTGCCGTCACGCAAAAGGGTTGTATACACATATCCCATAAACAGCGTTGCCACATAGTTGAGCATGATGCTGACGATCATTTCATTTAAGCCTCTGGTGATCTTTAAAATACCAGGAATAGCGCCCCAGATGCCCCCTGCAACGGTTCCTGCAAGAAGGCTTACAAGAAGTCCGCCCATTCCTGCGTCACCCAGTTTTGCAGAGACAAAGATACTGGTAACTGCACCCATAATAAACTGCCCTTCACCGCCCAGGTTAAAAACGCCGCACTTATAGGCAAAGGCTGCTGCAAGTCCGGTAAAGATCAGCGGACATGCAATTACTAAAGTCTGCCCCATCTTACGTCCGCTTCCAAATGCACCGGAAAACAGGTATCCATAAGCTTCCACCGGATTTTTCCCCAGACACAGGATGATGATCCCTCCTGCTATAAATGCGATCAGGATCGACAGAATGGGGATCAGGATCTTTGCCAGATTATCTTTTAATTTCATTTCCCTATTCCTCCTTTCCTGCCATTGCCAGGGATATTTCTTCTACCGGCGGATTTTCACCAGAATAAATTCCCATGACCTGGCCTTCAAACATAACCAGGATCCGGTCTGAAAGTTTTAGGACTTCATCAAAATCCGCACTGATCAATAAGATCCCACAGCCCTTGTCCCTTGCTTCGATCATGGTATCGTGTACATACTGGGAAGCCCCGATGTCCAGACCTCTGGTTGGATGGACTGCTACTAAAAGTTCCGGGTGATTTTCCATTTCCCTGGCTAAGATGATCTTCTGCTGATTGCCGCCGGATAAGTTTCTTGCTTCCTGCTCAATAGAAGCACAGCGGATATCATTCTTTTTCTGAAGTTCCAGGGCAAACTTCCGGATCGCTTTTTTCTTTAATAAAGCGCCGTGTGCATAGGAAAAACGAGGTTCTTCCGTGGCCTTTAAAACCAGATTTTCTTCTACTGTCATATTTCCTACCAGACCCATTTTGTTTCGGTCTTCCGGGACATGGGATACATTGGAAAGAATGAAGCCATTAGGCGCAAACTGGGCAACTTTGTGGGAATTTAATTCCACTTCTCCGCTGTCTGGTGAAATAACTCCCGTTACCAGCTGCGCAAGCTGTGACTGTCCGTTGCCGTCTACTCCGGCCACTCCCAGGATTTCTCCCTTTCCTATGGAGAAGCTTACGTTATTTAAACCGCTGTGTTTATGATCCTTCTGATAATCCACATGGAGCAGACGCAGCACATCTTCTCCCGGTTCTGTCACTTTTTTATAAGCACTGACTGTCATCTCATGGCCGATCATCAGATTTGCAAGCTGTGCCCCATCTGTATCCTTTTTATCCACTGTAGTAATAGTCTGACCAGCCCGCAGGATCGTCACCCGGTCACTGACTGCCATTACCTCACGCATTTTGTGGGAGATAAAAATAACAGACTTGTTTTCTGCCGTCAGTCTTCCCATAATAGAGAAAAGACCTTCTACTTCCTGGTCTGTCAGCGCTGCCGTTGGCTCATCTAAGATCAGAAGCTCCGCTCCCCGGTAAAGAGCCTTTAAAATCTCTACACGCTGCTGTTCGCCTACAGAAATCTCATTTACCTGCTTATCCAGATCTACTTCCAGTCCGTATTTTTGTGAAAGCTCCAGGATTTCCTTTTTCCGTTCTTCTTTTTTAATGAAAATGGAACTGTCCTTTTTCGTTCCAAGGATAATATTTTCAAATACTGTCATGGCATCCACCAGCATAAAATGCTGATGCACCATTCCGATCCCCAGTTTTACCGCTGTTTTTGGTGAATCGATCTTTACCTTTTTGCCTTTTAACCAGATCGTACCGGAAGTAGGCTGATACAGCCCGATGAGAATATTCATCAGGGTACTTTTTCCTGCACCATTTTCACCCAGAAGTGTATGGATTTCGCCTTCTTCAATAGACAGATTGATATCCTTATTGGCATAGACTGCACCAAACTGCTTGGTGATCCCTTCCATTCTTAAAAGCTCCGCCATATTCATCCCCCTCCTTTTCAATTTCAATGCTTATAAATAAAAAAAGGAAATGAACATGCTGAAAGAACATGTCTTTCAGCGATTCACTCCCTTGTAAATCCTATGACCTGTAAACTGACCTACATTATAAACAGACAGATTCCTGATGTCAATTATTCCCTCTTTTTCTTAATAAAATTATCCCATCATGGTTTTCAGGGTTACCATGATGGGATAATTCTTTCATTTTTTCTGAATTTTCCTAAGATTCTATTGTATTTGTCTCTTCTGCCAGCTTTTTCCGCATTCTTTTATCTTCATACATTTTTTCATCTGCTTCACGGTACATTTTATCATAATCTACTGCGCCGTAAGCCATGCTGCTTCCCATAGAGAACCTCAGATCAACGGTAAGTCCGTCCCGCAGCCGGACCTTCTGTCCGCTCTGAAGCGCCTTCAGGGCTTCTATTTTCTGCACAAGCGCTTCTTTCCCATACTTATAATAGAACAATGTAAATTCATCACCGCCCTGACGGCAGAGAATGCTGTTTTCACCTGCTTCCTGTTTCAGCATTTCTGCAATCCTTTTAAGGTACTCATCACCATTTTCATGTCCGTAAGTGTCATTAACCATTTTCAGACCGTCAGCATCTACCATAACAGCAGCGCAGTAATATGGTTCCCTGCATTCTTCCAGTATTTTGGAAAGCCTGGTATCTCTGCCAGTCCGGTTAAACAGCCCCGTCAGCTGGTCATGATCTCTCTGGTATTCGATCTCCCTGCGCTTGCGGATCTCCTCTGTAACGTCCGTAATAACACCGAAGATCTCTTCGCCCTCCTGGATCTCTTCAATTTTTAAATATTTACCATTTCCTACAGCAAATATCTCATTTTCACCTGCAACCGGCTCTTTTTGCATGGTTCTAATATATTTCTTGAAATCTTCCCAGTCAGAAGGCAGCTTCCAGGCAGCTTCTGTGCCGGTCTTTAAGATCTGAAGAATATCACCTGTAAAACGGACTCTCTTCATTTGCCGGTTGTACTCATATACACCAATGTGCATATCCGTCTTTCCAAGCACATATGTCATTTTCCTGTCATTGACTAACAGGCTCTGGAGCATTTCATTAATATAACGGCTCAGTTCAAAAAATTCCCTGCTGCTGTGGACATCAATCTTGACGTTTAAGTCACCCATGGTTATCTTATGCAGCTTTCCGTTTACTTCCCCGATCTTCTGGACTACCTCCCGGTCCAGATACCGGGTCACTGCCTTAAACAATGCCAGCGCAATGAGTACAAGACATACCGCCAGATACAGCATATTTAACGGTATGCGTTCATAAAGTGCCTTACTGGTCACTGCCACACCGATATAATTATCTGCTACCTTCTTAAATACGATATAGGAACGTTTTCCATTGATCATACCGGAAAAACCTTTTGTACTCTGGATCTTTTCCGTATTTAAACCAATTTCCTTCATATCCATTCCTACCAATTCTATGTCCGTAGCACCTACGATCTTTTCTGTTTCTGCATTTACCGCAAAGTAGCTGGTATCCGGGTTGACACAAAGCTGGGAAAAAATATAAGGCAGTTCATTTTTTTCTGTTACTTTGGATACATTTACCGGTTCAATTCCCGCTTCCACGATAAATTCCCCGGTGCTGTTCCACATAGCTGAATACTGCATCAGCTTATGCTCTGCTGTATTCGGCTCTATATCCTGAACCATTTTCAGGGATTTGTCCTTAAGCATAGGCTTAAAATAATTCATCTGCTCCCCGGAGTCAAAGCTATAACCATAATACTGGGGATGGGTTCCGGAAACGATCTCGCCTGCAGCATCAATAATGTGGATCTCATCTACTTCCATAAATTCTGCGATCTTACGCAGTTCATACAGATCATTTCCCACCCCGGTGTTCTTCTCCAGAATATAGGCAATGGCCTCTGTATTATGAAGACATTTCTCAGCATATTCCTGACGCAGCCTGGTAAGTTCTTTCTGATTCTCCTCCAGCATCTTATCCATCTGCTCAAAGATCTTATCCGCCGTCCCCTGCGCCCGGCTCTGCTCATTTGCTATATTCAATGCCGTAATGCTAATAAGGATCACACTTACCAACGCAAATGTGACCTTATACATATAACTCCATATGGATTTCTTTAAAGTACGCACGACTTCTCCTTACTTGCTATATGCACACCTACGCCGTGTACATATACTTGCATCTTCCCCGCTTTTGAGAAAGATTATCACGCCTTCGGTTACAAGAATTATAGCAACTTTAGAGAAGTTAGGCAAGTTTTCATCGGTTTTAATTGGCTGAATTTTCAATCTGGCTTATGATTTATCCCGTCATTTTCTTTAAATACTCCAACATTATCCCCGACACCACGGAATTGGCTGTCTTTGAAAATGCCAGTCCCAGGGTCCGGTGTGAAGCTGGTTCTAAGGGCCTGGATTCTACATCGTCTCTGGCAAAGGCTTTTAGTACCATTTTCTGGGAAATGGTGACGCCTAATCCGCTTTTTACAAAGGCCATGATCAGTGTATCGTCCCGGAAGCTGTAGGTGATCTTCGGCTTTACGGAACATTTTGCTAATAAATGCTGGATATCATTGTCGCAGCCAGGTGTTTCTATAATTAAGGGATACGAAAACAGTTCTGACACTGTGACCCGTTCTTTTTCTGTAAGTGGATGCCCCTTAGGCATCACTGCACACAGCGGGTCATCCATCAGTGGATAAAATTTCAGGTCGTCTGCCACAATAGATGACAGGAAACCGCAGTCCACCTGTCCGTGGATGATCCAGTCACGGATCTCATCGTAATTGCCGTCAAAGATCTCTACCTGCACCTTTGGATAATGTTCTTTGAAGAAATGGATCACTCCCGGCATCCACAACGCTGTAATACTGGAAAAGCTTCCTACCCGCAGCTTTCCTTCGATCTTATGATTAATATTAAAGGCCGCCTGGCGCAGCTTTGCCTTCTGGTTTACCATTTCCTGAATATAAGGAATCAGTCTGGCTCCGTTGTCTGTAAGTATGACTCCCTTTTTTACTCTGGCAAACAGCCGGACTTCCAGTTCTTCTTCCAGTCCAGCCATCATCTGGCTGATGCCGGACTGTGTGTAATTTAATGCCTCTGCCGCCCCGGAAAAGCTGCCGGTCTCGCACACCTTTAAAAATATCTCATATCTGTCTTTCTGTTCTTTCATAAATTTATCTATAGCCCCATATCCATTACAAAAAATTATATATAGTCATAAAAACATTTGTTTTACTGATATTATAACATGTGCTATTCTGGTATGACAAGCAAGTTCAGCTATAGATAATTTTAGGGGGATTCTTTTTCATGAATAAGAAAAAAAGTAGTTTTTCCGGCCAGTTAGGTTTTGTTTTAGCTGCTGCCGGCAGTGCCGTAGGCGTGGGAAACCTGTGGCGTTTTCCGTATCTGGCGGCAAAGGACGGCGGAGGACTGTTCTTAGTCATCTATCTGGCACTGGTCTTAACATTTGGATTCACACTGCTGGCATCTGACATTGCCATTGGCCGCAGAACAAAAGAAAGCGCTATCGGGGCTTATACCCAGATGTCGCCTAAATGGAAATTTCTAGGAATTTTAACCTTTCTTGTTCCAGTCCTGATCATGACCTACTATGCTGTTATCGGCGGCTGGGTCACAAAATACGCAGTTGTCTATCTCACCGGACAGACTGCCGCTGCAGCCCAGGACAATTATTTTACCTCATTTATCACTTCACCTGTATCACCTGTCCTGTTTGCCCTTTTATTTATGGGCGTAACAGCGTTTATTGTATACAATGGTGTGGAAGGCGGTATTGAACGTGTTTCCCGTTGCATGATGCCCATACTTCTGGTTCTGGTGGTTGTGATCGCAGGCTATTCCCTGACACTGCACCATGTTGACGAAAGCGGACAGATGCGTACCGGTATGGACGGCCTTCTTTATTATATAACCCCTCATTTTGAGGGACTGACCTTTAGCCGCTTCCTTCAGATCTTACTTGATGCCATGAGCCAGCTGTTCTTTTCCTTAAGTGTTTCCATGGGTATCATGATCACCTATGGCTCTTATGTGAAACCGGAAGTTAACTTAAATAAAGCTGTTAATCAGATTGAGATCTTCGACACAGGCGTTGCCCTTTTAGCAGGCGCCATGATCATCCCGGCAGTTTTTGTTTTCTCCGGCACCGACGGAATGAGCGCAGGTCCAAGTTTAATGTTCATTTCCCTTCCTAAGGTATTTGCAGCCATGGGAAAAGCAGGTACCTTTGTTGGTCTTTTGTTCTTTGTAACAACTATTTTCGCTACTCTTACGTCCTGTATCTCTGTGCTGGAATCTATCACTGCCAACTGCATGGAGATCTTCCACACAGGCCGCAAGAAAACAGTCCTTGTGCTGACTGTGATCTACCTGGCTGCCTCTGCTGTTATTGCCCTTGGCTACAGTATCTTCTATATTGAAGTAAAACTGCCAAACGGCTCTGTGGGACAGTTATTAGACATCATGGACTATATCAGCAACAGCGTTATGATGCCGTTTATCGCACTGCTCTCTGCCTTTCTGATCGGCTGGATCAAAACACCGGACTATGTGATCGAAGAAATGGAAAGCACCGGCGATACTTTCCGCCGTAAAAAGCTGTACCGCGTCATGATCCGCTATGTGGTCCCGGTTATGATGTTTGTACTGTTTTTACAGTCTACAGGAATACTCTGACAACCGCCTGCGTCAGCAGGCAGTGGATCACAAGTTTACAAAGCAAACGGACGCGTCAGCCGGCGCGTCCATTTTTTGTTCTCTGTTTTATTTTACAGCACCCATTTCTCCAGGAAATGAGCCGCCCCGTCCTCTTCATTATGCCCGGCCACAAATTTCGCAGCCTGTTTTACATCATCTTCTGCGTTTTCCATTGCTACGGAGATGCCTGCAGCCTGAAGCATGGAAATATCGTTTTCGTTATCCCCAATAGCCAGCACATTTTCCATACTTATCCCCAATTTTTTACAAAGTGTACACAGTGCATTTCCTTTAGAGGCATGGATAGAGTTTAATTCTATGATCCCATCTCCGGTGCGCAAAAATACGATACCCGGTATAGGGCTTCCTTTTTCCAGAAGTTCCTGTGCCAGTCCATCTTTTAAGACAAAAGCACCCATTTTCATCACTTTTACTCCGCTGGTCCTTAAAAACTCTCCCAGATCTTTTACATTTCCCTCGCTGAACCTGATATAAGGATATTTCTCAGAAAGCCCTGTTTTCTCCCAGCCCTCTGCCCGGAAAGTACCTCTGTCTGTATGGACATATACAGCCACTGGGAATTGTTCCAGATACGCAATGGCTTCCACTGCTTTTTCTGTGGAGATCCCTGTTTCACAGATACTTTTTTCCTCCGGTACATCCATAAGCATGGCACCATTGGAGCAGATAGCATACTGAATGCCGTCTACATTATTTAATACTGCTTCTTTCATTCCTCCGATCGGTCTTCCTGAGGCAGGTACCAGGATCACACCTTTTTTTACGATCCTTCTTAAAACATCTAATGTATAATCTGATATGCTCTTGTCATCATGAAGAAGAGTTCCGTCCATATCTACGGCTGCCAGCCGGATAGTTGTTTTTTCACTGTGCATATTGATTTCCTCCTATAATGTTCTCCCGGGATCTTTCTGTGCCTGATCTTGATCCTGACATCTGATTTTAAGTATAGCACATATTTCCCCCTTAAAAGTGTCAATCCTAGTGTCGAACCCCATTCTCCCACTCTGGGCACCTCCCCTTTTTTCTCACCGCTACTGCCGAAACCCTTTTCAAACTGGCGAAATCATTCAAAACATCTTTCTTTTCAGACTATTTCTTGTATAATTACACTTGTTATCAGGTAGACATAAAACACGCGCGAAAAGAATTCAAGTTAAATCAACAAACAGGAGAATCATGTACATGCTCAGCACAAAAGAAGAACTCTATCTTTACCTGGAAAAAATAAGCCGGGGCTATGCCCTGAAAGATCTGAAATATTTTACGGCGAACCATATCAGCGAATCACTGAATATTTCCCGTAATCTGGCCAGTCAGTATCTGAACGAGCTGGTAAAAGAAGGGCGGGCCATTAAGGTCAACTCCCGTCCCGTTTATTTCTTCCATAAAAAAAATGTTGAACGCGAAGCCCAGGTCGCCCTGGAAACCTGCGTATTCTCCGGTATGGACGATTTTCAGCGGAAATGCCGAAGCGATGAAAATAAAAGAGATTTTCAGAAAGCTATCGGTTATTACCTGAGTTTAAGTTCCTGCATTGAGCAGTGTAAGGCAGCTGTTAAATACCCGCCAAATGGTCTTCCGGCCTTGTTTAACGGAGCCGGCGGAACAGGAAAGTCTTTTCTTTCCAGGCTGATGTATGAATATGCTGTAAATGAACGGGTAATTGGAACTGCAGGCGCAGCTTCTCTCCCGCCTTACATCACAGTAGACTGCTCCGAATATGCCCAGAATGAAGAAAAATTTGCTATTTCCCTTTGCGGCAGCGAAGACGGAAAAGGCTGGCTTGCAAAGGCAAACGGCGGCATCCTTTTCTTTGATGAAATTGACAGGCTTCCATTTTCAGGACAGGAACTGATCTATTCCTACTTAATTTCGGGACAATATAAAGGATATCATGATGACGAACATGTTTTTGAGTCCAATGCACGACTGGTATTTTCCACCACAAAAGTACCGGCGGAAACACTCTATAAACCACTTGCAAGGATGATCCCCATTGTGATTCCGGTCCCAACGTTACATGAACGCACAGCCGATGAAAAAGAGGAAATGTTAGTCTCCTTCTTAAAAGAAGAAGGGCGGCGCATGGGCGTAGATGTAAGCATCAGCCAGAACGCCTTCCACTGTATGCTGGAATTTTCCTACGAAAACAACATCGACGAGTTAAAAACCTGCGTTACCAGCAGCTGTGCCGGAGCTTATCTGGAAAAAAACAGCGATGGTATCGCTATTCACAGCTATCACCTTCCGGAATACATGCTCTCCTCCTTAAAACTGGAGGTTGAGGACAAAGACAAACGGATGATCCACTTAAGCAGTTATAGCCGTGATACCTCTTTGGGGCAGACGGTACAGTATTTTCAGATCATGCTGGATGTCTTTGAAGATTACCGTCAGGATATGCTCAGTTTTGACAGCCTGATGATGGAATTCCGGAAACAATTAAATGATTATTACGATTATCTGATCTACGGACAGAAGCTTGTAAACATCAAGATCTCCACTTACGAACAGCTGATCAATCAGATTTTTGAAAATGTAGGTGAAATGTATGGCATCAGCCTTTCCAAAAAATACAGTCACTTACTTGCCCGCCGCTTATATATACAGCTTCAGGGCGACCATCTGATCGACAACTGGATGAAACAAAACCATGACGAGATTGAAGAAATGTTTCAGGCTGTAGGCGCTGTTCTTGAAAAAGAAGCGGTCATCTGTTCCAGGATCGTAAACCTGATCAAACTGAATCTGGACATTGAAGCAGACAGTTTAAACCAGCTGTTTTTGCTTTTAGATATAAAAAACCAGAACCAGAAGATCCAGGGACTTTCCGCAGCCGGTATTATCTTAAGCCACGGCTATGCAACAGCTTCCAGTATTGCAGATGCCGCAAATCAGATCATCGGGCGAAAGGTATTTGATGCCATTGATATGCCTCTTGACATGCAGATGAGTGACATCACCGGGCTGTTAGAAAAACACATTGAACGATTTATCACCTGTCAGGACGTAGTACTTCTGGTGGATATGGGTTCTTTAGAGCAGATCCACAGCCAGATGGGCGGCCTGCGAAACTTAAACATCGGCATCATCAACAATATTTCCACTGCCTTAGCTGTTGATATCGGCCTTGGCATCTGTGGGAACCAGAAGCTGGAAGACATCCTGAAACGGGCCAGCGAAAGCAATGTCTGCACCTACCGTATCATCCACAATGTACAGAAGGAAGACGCCGTGATCTTCAGCGGAGAAAACGGTATTGACACAACGGAAAAGCTAAAAGAGCTGATCTTAAAGACTTCCGCCACTTCCATTCCTGTAAAATTTGTGGCTTACGATTATTACCGGCTGATGAAAAACGGCAGCCATGATGAGATTTTTCAGCAGTACCATGTAAAATGTATCATTGGGCTTTTTAATCCGGAAATCGAAGGAATTCCTTTTATTTCTTTGGAGGATATTATTTCTATGAATTCCGCAGAAAAGCTGACAAACATTTTTTCAGAGTACCTGGATGAAGAACAAATGGAAGTATTTAACCAGAACCTGGTAAAGAATTTCTCTCTGCAGAATGTAGTAGAGTCCATTACCATTTTAAATCCTGACAAGCTTTTAGATGAAGTGGAACAGGCAGTGGGACGGCTTCAGAAGATCACAGGAAGAAAGATCGCAGGACGTATCATGATCGGGCTTTATGTCCACCTTTGCTGTCTGGTGGAACGACTGGTCACAAAAACGACCATTGATAATTATCAGGATCTGGAAGAATTTGAACAAAAACACGCCGACTTTATCAGGCAGGTAAGGGACAGCTTTCAGGATATCTCCCGGCATTACCGGGTGGCTCTGCCTGTAAGTGAGATTGCTTACATTTATGATTACATGCATTTGAATTCAAAAAACAAGCTTTCCGGGCAGGCAGAAAGCCCGGCCGTCCGTGAGGACGAATAGGAGGAAAATATGGGTATTGTACTTGCAAGAATTGATAACCGTCTTCTTCATGGTATCGTGGCTACACAGTGGGCAGGACGTTCCGGTGCACAGCGTATCATGATCATTGATGACACTGTTGCCAATAATGAACTGACCAAAGCCAGCATGAAGCTTGCCAGACCTACCGGAATGGCTATTTCCATCATTACCGAGGAAACAGCTTTAAATAACTTCAAAGCCGGAAAATACAATGACCACACTGTATTTGTACTGGTTAAGAAGCCGGAAACACTGGTTAAGCTGTCTGAGATCGGCGTAAAGATCCCGGAACTGGTCATTGGCGGAACTGTAAAGCCTGCTGAAGGCGAAGAAGCTGTAAAGCTTTCCCAGAGAGCTTACGCAAAGCCGGACGACATTGAGGCTTACAAGAAATTAAAGGCTGCGGGAACCAAGCTCTATGCACAGTATGTACCTGCAGACGCAGAAGTTTCCATTGATGAATTTCTGAAATAACAAAGGGGGAAATTGTTATGCAATTAAGCGCTTTACAAATTGTACTGCTTGTCCTGGTGGCTGCTGAAATCAACGTTGACCGCCGCGGATTATCACTGACACATGCAAGACCTGTTATCGTAGGTTTCCTGTGCGGACTGATCTTAGGCGACATGAACAGCGGTCTTTACATCGGCGGTACTTTCACACTGATGTCCTTAGGTGTTGCCGCTCTTGGCGGTTCTTCTGTACCTGATTATGGCGTTGCAACCATTATTGCATGCGCATTTGCAAAAACAACTGGACAAGGACCGGAAGTTGGTATGACCATTGGTCTTCCTGTTGGTATGCTGGGCGTACAGATGGACGTTTTATATAAGATCTGCAACTCCTTCATTGCCCAGAAATCCCAGAAATATGCCAATGAAAAACAGTTTGGCAAAATGTATGCTATCCTTTACCTTTGCCCTGTTATGGTAGCTGTATTCATGGCATTCCCAACCGCTGTTGCATTAACAGCAGGCGCTCCTTTAGTTCAGGCTATCCTGGATGTGCTTCCTTCCTGGGTAACAGGCGGTCTGTCTGTAGCAGGAAAGCTCCTTCCTGGTCTTGGTATTGCCATGCTGCTCCATTTCATGCCGGCAAAGAAGTACTTCAACTACATTCTGATCGGCTTTGTACTCAGCGCATACATGGGCGTACCGATCCTTGGTATCGCATTCCTTGGTGTAGCTTTAGCTTACAAGTTCTATATGGATGAAGAGGCAAAGGAAAATGTAGGATTTGCAGGAGGTCTTGAAGATGAATAATGAGAATGAAGTAATGGAAAAAGCTCCCGTTTTAACAAAAAAAGACTGTGTGAAAGGTGCCATCCGCTGGTCTTTAATGGCAGTAACAACCTTTAACTACGATACCCAGCTTGCTCCGGCTGTTGTTTTCGGTATTGGACCTCTGCTGCGTAAGATTTATAAAGATGATGACGAATATGTTGAAGCATTAAACAACCATTATAAATACTTCAACACCATGCCATGGCTGGCAAATATCGTTCTTGGCGCTACTCTGGCTCTGGAAGACAAAGAGGGAATCTCTTCCATGGATGCTGTACAGAATATCAAGGTCAGCTTAATGGGACCTTTAGCTGGTATTGGTGATACCTTATTCTGGACACTGCTTCCTACTATCATGGGCTCCATCGCAGGATATATGGCTCTGGAAGGCAACCCTATCGGTGTTATCCTGTGGCTCATTGTAAACCTTATCTTCATCTGCATCCGTACCCAGTTAATGTGGATTGGATACCGTGAAGGTACCAAACTGATCACCAAAGTGGGCAGTAAGCTTGCCCGCATCACAGATGCTGCTTCTGTTCTGGGTCTTACTGTTGTAGGTGCTCTGTCCGCAACTGTTGTAACTGCAAAAACACCTCTGGCATTCCAGATGGGTGAAGTTAATCTGGCAGTTGCAGATCTGTTAGACAAGATCATGCCTTCTATGATCTCTGTAGCTACTGTCCTGGTACTGTATAAGCTCCTTGGAAAGAAGGGCATGAAGATCACTACCCTGATCCTCATTGTTATCATCTTCTCCATGATCTGCTCTGCACTGGGAATCCTGGCTTGATCATTTATAACTAACATAACTAAACGGACATGTCGCCTGATGGTGACATCACCATAATGACGGTTCTGCCTGTCTTATTTGGCAGGCAGAGCCCTTTTTTATTCAACTAAGGGGAGATTATCATATGGTTGAAGTAAGCGCAGCAAAACGTAATATCACACCTCCATTTCCTATGTATATGCGCGGTTATGCCATGAGAACAGGAAAATCCATTGGTGTTTTAGATGAACTTTACTGCAGGACTTTAGTCCTGCGCATTAACGGGGAGATTTTTATATGGTCCACCCTGGATCTGTGCCGGTTAGAAGAACCGATCTCTGATTATGCCCGCACAGTCCTTGCCGGAAAATATTCTGTTCCAAAGGAAAATATCATTATCGGAACCATTCATACACACTCTGGCCCTGATATCAGCTTTGAAGATGAAGGGGAAGACAGAAATCATCGCAAGGCAGTTTACAGGGAGCTGGTAATGAAACAGCTTTTTGACGCTGTAGATGAATGCTTTGACCGTGGTTTCTTAGAGGTAACACCTTATATGGTAAAGGGAACAATAGAAGGTGTATACGGAAACCGCAATTATATTGACAAACCAAGTGATAAAGATATCAACATGATCCTGTTCCGCAATGAAAACCATGTAGTAGCAGGTATGTTCCAGTTTACCTGCCATCCAACGGTCCTTGGCATCCACAATATGAAGATCAGTTCTGATCTTTTGGGAAACATCGGAAAAGCACTGGATGAAAAATACAATAGTATTTTCATTACCATGCAGGGCGCCTGCGGTGATATGGGCAATCGCCAGTACCGTCAGGGAAATAATGAAAAAGAGCTGTGGCGTGTCCGCGATGGAATCATGGAGCAGATTGATATTTTTGCGGAAACAGAAACTCCTATGGAGTTAAAGGTTGACGCTGTAAAGACTGCCGAGTATACCATTCATCAGACCTATGATCTGGATGTCATGAAGGCACAGTTAGCAGAAGATGAAAAGAAACTGTCTGCTGCTGTCACAGAGGATGATAAGAAGCTTCTCTGGTCCGGTGTCCGTCACATGAGAAGAAAAATTAAGGCAGGTGGTATCGATGTTACACTCCGATCTGTTATTTTCCACTTAGGTGATCTGGAGATCATCACGATTCCGGGAGAGTTGTTTTCTACCTTCGGAATAGAGATCAAAAAGCATTTTCATGCTCCTATGCGCATCGTATGGGGTTATGCAAACTACAGTGCAGGTTATATCGTAGAGAAAGATGAATTCGGAAAAGGTTATGAAAGCATGCAGACTCCTTTTCTCCAGGGAGAAGCAGAACTTTACGTAGATCATCTGATCAAATCTCTGTAGAATCTGATCCCCGTCACGCTATCGCAATTACAACTATAAAACTATAAGGAGAAGCGTTATGAGAAGATATATTATCGCCTCCCATCATTTACTGGCTAATGGCCTCAAAGACACATTGAATTTTCTTACTTCTATGGACGGCATCATTGACATCAGCGCTTATATGGATGACACCGATCTTCCAACCCAGATTAAGGAATTATTTGATTCCTTTGACCCGGAAGATGAAGTAGTTATGATGACAGACATGTTAGGAGGCAGCGTAAATCAGCAGTTCTGCCCATATGTAAACGAACATCGGCACCTGATTTGCGGTATCAATCTTCCATGTGCCTTAAGCCTGGTATTACAGCCTCAGGATATGCCTCTTACTGCTGAGACTGTCCGGACTATAGTAGAAGAATCAAGAAGTCATCTGATCTATGTAAATGAGTATCATGATGGGACAAATGAGGATGATGAGTAGGAAATATGTAAAGTGAGAAGATAAACACGACGGCCTCCCGCATTGTGCGGGAGGCCATTTTTGTTAAAGCGCTATAATATCCCGGTCTTCCGGCACATAGAGATTTCCATGATAGTAAGTCTTGCCTTCGGTCATGTAAAGCTCTTTCCGCTTTCCGACGGATTTGTCTTCGGTATGCCAGAGCACCAGACTCGGAATATGCAGGCTTTCGGCCAGCTCTGCGGCGTCTTTGACGGTGCTGTGATGTTTCTCATAAGGCTTGAAGCGGTCACGCTCATCGTACAGGCAGAACGCCTCGTGGAGCAGCCAGTCGCTTCCTTTTACATAAGGCTCGCAGGCTGGATTGTAAGGCTCATCACCGGCGCAGGTCAGCTTTTTGCCATTTTTCAGAACCGTGGTAAAGCCAAATTGACGGGCTTTGGTGGAATGGATGTCGAAGAATGTAACATCGTAATCCAGGATATGTAAGGTTTCTCCGTCATGGACCGGAATCAGGTGAATGCGGTCGCCAATGAGACGGTAGAATTTGTCCTGCAGGGTCAGTTTGCAGAAGGTGTCGATGGTGGATACCAGGCCGTCGTGGCAGTAGATCTGGAAATCTCCGTCGTATTTGCCGTTTTTCATGCGGGTGGCAATGAAACGGACCAGCCAGATGACACCGAGAATGTGGTCGGTGTGTTCATGAGTCACGAACAGATGATGGATCTGAGGATAATCAATTTTCATATCTTCCAGAATCCGCAGGATTCCGTTGCCGCCGCCGGCATCGACCATGAAATACTGGTCTCCGTCACGCAGGGCAAAACAGGTATTGTAATAATGGGTGGCATTGGCGTTGCCGGTGCCAAATACATAAAGCTCTTCCATAGGATGTCATACTCCTTATCATTTCGTGAAAACTTGTAACTGTTCAATTTGCAGTATTTATGGTACTATACTTCTAGAAAAAAAGCAACCTGAGAGGAGGCATACCGAGTTGAACAGAGAAGAATTTCTGCGGGGACTGGAGAATGCGCTTTCCGGCAATGTTCCGCCGTCTGTGGTGCGGGACAATCTCCGTTATTACGATGATTATATTCGTTCCGAGCGTCAGAAGGGGCGGTCGGAAGCTGACATTATGGATGAACTGGGAGATCCGCGTCTGATTGCCCGTACCATTCTGGATACAACGCCGGGAGCGGCAGAGGGTGAGTATGAGGAGTATCATCCATTTGGCAGTTTTGCCGGAAACAGCGGCAGAAGCAGTCAGCAGGAGAATGCACAGCAGACGCAGTCTGGTGGCTACAGCGGAAGCGGGAACATTCATTACTATGACTTGAATAAATGGTACTGGAAGGTGCTGGCGGTTGTGATTGTAATTTTATTTTTCACACTGGTGCTTACAATCATAGGCGGCATTCTGACGCTGCTCATTCCGCTGCTGCCGGTGATCGGCATTGTGGCACTGGTCATGTGGCTGGTACGCGGTCCGCGCGGCTAAAACAACAGAAAATGGAGCTGTGATCCTGTCAGGGCACTGCTGGATCTCGCATTTCAAGAACTCGGAAATATTCTTTTGTTTCCGGGTTCTTTTTTGTCTCGGAGCGGTTTAACTGCAAAAACTGGACAAGCTGGTAACAGTCAATCCAGATTTCGTTGTTTCCCTCTTTCTGGGATTCATCAAAGATCAGCTGGAGACCGAAATGCAGATGCGGTTCGTCAATGTTGTTTGTGTTTTCCGTGCGGCTGTAGCCGGTGCGGCCCAGATAGCCGATCACATCACCGGCCTGGACGATGCTGCCTTCCTTTAACGATTTATGATAGGGATAATTTTTCCGCAGATGCGCGTAATAATAGTAGCGTTTTTTATCAAAACTGCGAATGCCGAGCCGCCAGCCGCCGTACTGGTTCCAGCCGATGGCTTCCACATAACCAGATTCTACGGCGATGACAGGTGTTCCCACCTGTCCCATCATATCGTGTCCCAGATGCTGACGCCTGTAGCCATAACTGCGTGATACACCGAAATCGTCATAATCCTGGTAGGGAAAGTTTTTTGCGATCGGGGAAAATGCCTTCAGTCCGTATTTGGTGACCCAGGATACACTGCCGTCCTCAACGGGTTCTTCAATTTCATAAGCGCCGACCATGCCGCCCAGAACTGCGGTATAGGCTTCCAGATAATAGGCGTAGTATTTCATGTTTTCCGTCAGGGACTGCATGGAGGCTCCGCCTTTTATGCGTTCTGCCAGCGCGTCCATGTCTGCGGCGCGGTAGCGGGAAAAATCACCGCCGTAGCGGGCCGCCAGATAGGCCAGAAGCTCGATCCAGTTTAAATGGCAGTCAGAGGTAAAACTGTCCACATCCAGCCGCAGAGCCTGGCGCAGCGCTTCATTTGAAACTGTGAAATCTACCCACTTGATAAAGTGTTTTTCTTCTGTCCTGGCAGAATCGGATGGAGATGCGGATCGGGCGGCGGAGAGAAGTGCGTTGGAGGACGGCATTCGGGAAAAAATGGAGAAGGCCAGGGCGGTAAGAATCAGAAGTTCTGCGGTAACCACAAAACGGAGAAACCGCGACCGGGCATACTGAAACAAGGGGGAAGATTGCATGGCTCTGTTCCCTTGGCTTTTTACCATTTTATGGGAAAATCATACATTTATCACAGAAAGTTTAAGAAAATTATTAAGAAATAGTAAATTCTGCCCAGATTGCTTGACTCAGAAGCGTCATACGTGTATAATCAGTTTGTAACATAGTTAACAATTATGTAATATTTGGAAATAAAGTATTCACGATTGGAGAGCGGTTCATGAAGAAAACAGTATTATACATAGCAGCAGTGCTGGCAGTATCAGGCGGTTTGATGTGGCAGAAACCTATGGTTGCACACGCAGAGCCAGAGGTCATCCAGGAAGCTCCGGTTTCTACTGTACTTGAAGTTGCGACGGAAGAAGATTCCGATGAGGACAACGGACCGGCTCCGGAGATCCAGGCGGCAAAGAAGCTGGAAGAAGAGCTGGCAGCAGCAGAGACAGCGGCAGCCGAGGCAGCGGAAGCAACAGCCAATGCCCGCCAGAATCTCGTGAACTACGCCCTTCAGTTTGTGGGTGGACCGTACCGTGCAGGCGGCAATGACCCGCGTACCGGTGTGGACTGTTCCGGTTTCGTGCGTTATGTCATGCAGCACGGCGCAGGCATCAGCATGAACCGTTCCTCCGGTTCCCAGGCAACCCAGGGACATGCAGTGAACTCCAGCCAGATGCAGCTGGGGGATCTGCTGTTTTATTCCGGCGGTTCCGGCATCAATCATGTGGCTATGTACATTGGAGACGGTAAGATTGTGCATGCATCTACCTATGCGACCGGTATCAAGATTTCCAAATGGAACTATCGCAATCCGGTAAAGATCGTAAGCATGTTTTAAATTACATTGCTTTTTCCAAAGATATCCAGTATAATGAAGCGGAAGAATGCTGATTCCCTTAAATCAGTTTCTTCAACCTTATTAATTATTTATACTCCCTAAGAAAAGTCGGACAGCTCCCCTGTCCGGCTTTTTACGTTGTAGTAAAATGGAAAAAACAGACAGAACCGCGCCGGTATATTTGAACCTTAAAACTGCATACTAATCCTGTAACAAATTTACAAGTCCAAACAGGAGGGAATCATTATGAGAGATCATTACAGTGATATGGACAACAGCAGAAACTGTCATACTTCTAATTTCGTGGATTCTGAGAAGAACAGCACTCAGAATACCAGCCGCAATTCCAGCCAGAACAGCACCAAGAATACCAGCCGTAACTCCAGTCAGAACAAAACCCAGAATACCAGCCGTAATTCCAGCCAGAACAAGGCACAGAACTCCAGCCGGAATAACATGGATAACAGCAGCAGAAATTAACATTCTCAAATTATGATCGGACACGAGCCAGCGGACGCGCTACAAACGCGTCTGCTGGCTTCCTTTTTTATATGAAAGAATCGCTATAGGAAAAATGCATAGATTTTTGCTGAAAAATTGTCAAGAGTGCTGAAAGTCAGAAATCACCGGAGAAAAAGAGCATATTGGAATTGACGTTAAAAATATAACATGTTATATTTTATAAAAACATAACGCGTTATATTTTAGGACCGAAAGGTCTGGAAGCAATCAGTTTCTTAAAACACAAGGAGAAGGATTATGAAGAGAAAAAAGAATAAGGCAGTCTCATTTTTTGCTGCCTGCATGGCAATTCTGCTCGTTTGTTCCACACTGATCTGGGGATTTCAAACAAGCTGGGGTAGCGTGAAAATCAAACGGCTGAATCTGACCAGTCAGGATGGAACAACCGTGAGTTCCCTGATTTACATACCCAAAAACGCAACCGATGAAACACCGGCACCCGTAGCCGTAATCTATCATGGCCGTTCCAATCATGCTCATTCCAATGATACCTGGAGCATGGAACTGGCACGCAGAGGTTATGTTGTGCTTTCGCCGGATCTTCAGGGAGGTGGGGAGTCTGATCCGTCTGTAGATCGCAGTATTCAGGCAAAAACGGTTGCGGAATACGCAAACAGCCTGTCCTATGTAGAAAAAGATGCCATCAATCTGATCGGTTATTCTGCAGGAACACAAACAGTTCTTCAGACTTATAAAGCAATGCCGGATCAGGTGAAGAGTATCTGTGAAGTGTTTGGACCATTTATGATTCAGATGGCAGGTGGCATTGATGATGTAGATACTGATTTTTGTCTGATTAAATCTGATGCGGACCAGTACGACTATTTCTTTATTGGTGATCCACAGGCATGTACGGATTATGTAACAAAAGCATCTGGTCTGCCTGAGGTTGTGTCTGGTCAGGATTATGACCGAAACGGCAAGCTGTTCCGCTATTCTGAGATTGGCGGAACCCTGCACCAGACCGGCAACATCAGCGGTGAGACGATTCAGGCAATCCTGTCCTTTGAGGCGGCAGTCAATAACGAACCGGTTGCCCGTACAGTAGATGATACAGCATGGCTGCCGCAGCAGATCTTTTCCGGAATTGCCTGCGTGACTATGATGTTCCTGCTGGCAGCACTGGTTAACCTGCTGATGCAGAATCCGTTCTTTGCGTCCGCAGCAAACCCGGTTCCGGTGAAGGTACCGCGCAAAGGCGCAAAGGCCTGGGTACTGGATGCTTTATTTGCAGTTGTGATCCCAATAATCCTGTTTGTACCGGTATCCGCTTACGTTATGGTATGGACTGGAGCCGGAACTCCCTGGTCAAAATTCCTGACTTCCGCAAACTTAAACGGAATCATGGGATGGCTGCTGGTAGTAGCCGCAATTGGCATTGTGCGGATGATTTTTGCCGCATCCAAACGGAAAAAAGAAGGAAAGCCGAAGCATCTGTCCGAGTATGCTCTGGGCGGAGCGGCAGAAACACACATCGACTGGAGCAAACCGGCGAAAGGATTTCTCATGGGTCTGATTTGTGTAACCTTCGTGTTTGTATGGCTGAATCTGCTGGAAGGATTCCTTGGCATCAACTATCAGGTATGGAACCTTTCTACCTATTTAAAAATGAGCCCGATGCGGATTCTTCGCGCAATTCCGTATGTCCTGATCATCTTTACCGTTATGTTCATTGGAAATATGAACCAGCGTGTGCTGCCGTCCACTGGTGATGCGCGCAAAGATATGTGGATTGCGGTTGCTGTAAATACGATTATGACTGCGTTTGCATTGTTTTTGCTGCTGCTCATTCAGTATGGAGGAAGCATGCTTCTGGGCACCGGCCAGACTTTGATCCCGCAGATCGATGTATACGGAACCGGAAAGAATACCAGCTGTGGCGCTCTGGATTTTGCGTTTGGATACTGCTATATGATGGGCGGCACCACTGGTGTGGTAACCTATCTGTACCGCAAATTCGGAAATATCTGGGTAGGAGTCATTCCGGCAGCTATGTTTGCCGGTCTGGTAACCCTGTCTGGATTTACCCTGATTGCCTGACCGTTTCTTTTCAAAATACAGAAAGTACGCTATAATGATTCTATCTATTTGTGCGATGGGAGAAACGGAATATGAGCAGGATCAGGCAGCAGGAGAAGGCAAAACTTTCCAGAGAAAAACTAATGGCAGCAGCGGATGAACTGTTTGCCAGGCAGAAAATTTCAGAGGTAGGTGTCCGGGATATTGCCGCAAGGGCAGGTGTCACGACGGGAACGTTCTACCACTATTTCACGGGAAAAGACGATATCCTGGACCAGATATATCGAAGCCGTGACGCAGATATGGGCGGCATGCTGCATGACCTGGCACAGGACACAGACAGTTACTGCATGAAAATACAGAGTTTCTTTGTGGACAAGCTGGCAGGCACGGTTTTATCAGATGGCCGGGAATTTACCTGCTACCGGGTGTTCCGGATGCGAAAACACAGCAGTGATGAAAACAGCCTGTACATCGGTATGCAGGAACTGATCAGAAAAGCAATAAACGCAGGGGAATTTCGCGGTGATGTTTCCGCAAAGGAAATCAATGATTATCTGTTCGTGGTTTTTCGCGGAGTTTTGTATGAATGGTGTCTGTGCACGGCAGATCAGGCATTTTCACTGGCAGAGCGCATGGAACGCCTGATCGGTTATGCGCTGAAGTCATTTCAGTAATGTTTGGAAAAAACAGGAGGAAGTCCTGCCTGGCAGGGCTTCCTTTTTTATGCCTAAAACAGGTATCTGCCGGCTGGCGAGTGTGGTGATTGTCCAATGGGTGCCTGTCTGCATAAGATAAAGTAAGAAATGAAGACAGGCGGATGCTTATGTGGAATCTGATCAGCGGGGCACAGCTGGATGAATACCTGGATCAGGGGAGCAATGTGTTTCTGGTAGATATGCGGGATGCCAGCTCGTACCGCAGGGCACATATCCGGGGAGCCGTGAATATTCCGACCGGGGAACTGCGAAGCAGGATCGGAGAGCTGCCGCAGGACCGCCTGATCGTGCTGTACTGCTATCATGGACCGAACAGCATGCGGGCCGCGAGGTGGCTGGCCTCCCTGGGCTATGAGACAGCGGATGTGTACGGCGGGATCCAGGCCTATCGCGGAAGGTATCTGGATTGGGGAATGGAAGCGTGATTTCCGGGACTGGCGTTTCTGCGTTGTGATTTCGACAGAGGTATTCGTTGACAAGTCCATGGGCGGGTAATAAAATAACAGTATTAATGCCAAGGAAAGACGAGGAGAATCTACTATGAAATACATGTTTGCATCTGATATTCACGGTTCCGCCCACTACTGCCGGAAAATGCTGGAGGCTTACCGCCAGTCTGGCGCAGACCGCCTGATTCTGCTGGGCGATCTTCTGTATCACGGCCCGCGCAACGACCTTCCGCAGGAGTATGCGCCGAAGCAGGTGATTGCCATGTTAAATGAGTATAAAAATGAAATTATTGCTGTGCGCGGAAACTGCGAGGCCGAGGTGGACCAGATGGTTCTGGAGTTCCCGGTTATGGCAGATTACGCCATTCTGGTGCTGAACGGCCTGACCTTCTTTGCCACCCACGGACATCTGTTTAATCAGGATCAGATGCCGCCGTTAAAGGCTGGAGACATTCTGGTGCATGGCCATACGCACCTGCTGAAAGCAGAAAAAGTAAACGGACATTACATTTTAAATCCGGGTTCTACCTCCATTCCGAAGGGCGGCAATCCGGCAACGTACGCAATCCTGGATGAGCAGGATTTTAAAATCTTTGATTTTGACGGCAACGTAGTCAAAGAAGCAAAATTAGGTTAGGAAGGAACGGTATGGCGACAAAAGTATATGAACTGATTGCACCCTGTCATTTTGGTCTGGAGGCAGTCCTGAAAAAAGAAATTCTGGATCTCGGCTATGAGATTTCCCAGGTAGAAGATGGAAAAGTAACCTTTCTCGGAGATGCGGAGGCCATCTGCCGCGCAAATATTTTCCTGCGCACGACGGAGCGTATTCTGCTGAAGGTGGGAAGCTTTAAGGCTGTCACCTTTGAGGAGCTGTTCCAGGGAACCAAGGCACTGCCGTGGGAGGAGTACATCCCGCAAGACGGACGTTTCTGGGTCAAGAAGGCCAATTCCATCAAAAGTAAGCTCTTTAGCCCGTCGGATATCCAGTCTATCATGAAAAAGGCCATGGTCGACCGTATGAAGCAGGGCTATGGAGTGTCTGTGATTCCAGAGACCGGAGCAGATTATCCGGTGCGCGTGTCCCTGTATAAAGATATCGTGACGGTGGCGCTGGACACTACGGGCGAATCTCTTCATAAGCGTGGATACCGCAAGCTGACCAGTAAGGCACCGATCGAGGAGACGCTGGCTGCAGCCCTCATCATGCTGACCCCCTGGAATAAAGACCGCATTCTGGTGGATCCCTTCTGCGGAAGCGGAACCTTCCCGATTGAGGCAGCCATGATGGCAGCCAACATGGCACCGGGCATGAATCGTTCCTTCCTGTCGGAGGACTGGAAGCAGATCATTCCGCGCAAATGCTGGTATGATGCCATGGATGAAGCCCACGAGATGGTAGATGACACCGTGAGCGTGGACATTCAGGGATATGATCTGGATCCGGAGGTCATTAAGGCAGCCAGAGCCAATGCGGAGCTTGCGGGTGTAGCCCACATGATCCACTTCCAGCAGAGACCGGTGGCAGAGCTGAGCCATCCGAAGAAATATGGATTTCTGATCACAAACCCGCCGTACGGTGAGCGAATCGAAGAGAAAAAGAATCTTCCGGCACTGTACACCCAGATCGGGGAACGATTTAAGGCGCTGGACAGCTGGTCTGCGTTCATCATCACTTCCTATGAAGATGTGGAGAAGTACATGGGACGTAAGGCAGACAGAAACCGCAAGATTTACAACGGTATGATGAAGACTTACTTCTACCAGTTCCTGGGTCCGAAGCCGCCGAGAAGAAAGCCGGAGGGCATGCAGAAGGACCAGAGTCGCGAGCAGTAGAAGAAAACTGGCAGGGAGAGTCTGAATTGAATAAGAAGTTTGCATGGGCGGGGGGCTCCATTGCCCTGACGATGTCTGTACTCTTTACGGGCGGATGTTCTGTGGTGCGGTCTTCGGGGCCGGAAGGGCATCTGGAATCGAAACAGTCCCGGGAGACGGGCGCATCACGTTTGGAACCGGAAATCTCCCGGGAACCGGAAAGCACGGCTTTTTCGCAGGAGACAGAAAATGCTGCTGTGGAAATTCCGGCAGCAGCCGGATCAGAGCTTCCATCCCGTTACGACGCGCGGAAAGATGACCGCACGGCGCCGGTGAAGAACCAGGGGGATCTTGGTACCTGTTGGGCATTTGCCTCGCTTCTGGCTCTGGAGAGCAGCCTTCTGCCAGAGGAATCCTTTGATTTTTCTGAGGATCACATGTCCCATGATCCGAACTTTCTTCTGGATCAGAAGAGCGGCGGCGACTATATCATGTCCATGGCGTATCTGCTTTCCTGGCGGGGACCGGTGCTGGAAGAGGAGGATCCTTACGGGGATGGAATTTCTCCAACGGGACTTACAGCGGTAAAGCATGTGCAGGAAATTCAGATATTGCCGGAGTACGACCGGGAAGCTATCAAAGCGGCGGTTTACCGGACCGGCGGGGTGCAGAGCGCACTCTATACAACTCTGCAGGGGCAGCAGGACAGCCGCTATTACAGGGAAGAAACCAGAGCGTATTATTATTTCGGGACACTCCCGCCCAACCACGATGTAGTCATTGTGGGCTGGGACGATGATTATCCGGCAGAGAATTTTTCGGAGCTTCCGCCGGATGACGGGGCTTTTCTTTGTGAGAACAGCTGGGGAACGGAGTTCGGGGAAGCCGGATTCTTTTATGTTTCCTACTATGATACGAACCTTGGCACCACCAATCTGGTGTATTCAGGTGTGGAACCGGCAGACAATTACGACCGGATCTATCAGAGCGACCAGTGTGGCTGGCTTGGGCAGATTGGTTATGGCAGTGAGACCGTGTGGGGCGCGAATGTCTATGCTGCTTCCGGCGGTGCGCAAAAAATCCGGGCAGCCGGGTTTTATGCGGTGGATGCGGGCACGGAATACGAAATTAGCGTGGTCACGGATGTGCCGGAGCAGCCAACGGATGCAGACTGGCAGCGGCTGAAGCGTAAAAAGTCTGGAACGGTATCCGGAAAGCTCCAGTATGCAGGGTATTACACAATTCCGTTGTCTGAACCGGTGGAAGTACCAGATGGCGGACGATTTGCCGTGCTGGTTGAGCTTCATACGCCGGGGGCTGTTCATCCCATGGCGATTGAGTATGATTCCGAAGATGGACGAAGCCTGGTGGATATTACGGATGGAGAAGGGTATTTAAGCGCGGACGGTGATGTCTGGGAGCGGGTGGAAACGGAGCAGGAGTGCAACCTCTGCCTGAAGGCGTACTCCGTACTGAAGTGAAAAATGGAGAGAATATGAAAAAACACAGAATCGTATTTGCAACCGGCAATGCCGGAAAGATGAAGGAAATCCGCCTGATCATGGAAGATCTGGGCTGTGAGGTGGTTTCCATGAAAGAGGCGGGAGCAGATCCTGAAATTGAGGAAAATGGCACTACATTCGCAGAGAATGCGGAGATTAAGGCCCGCGCAGTGTGGAACTGCACCGGAGATATTGTGCTGGCGGATGACTCTGGCCTGGTGGTGGATTACATTGGCGGGGAGCCTGGGATCTATTCTGCCCGCTATATGGGAGAGGATACATCCTACGAGATCAAGAACCAGAACATCATTGACCGTCTGGCAGATGCAAGGGGAGGGGAACGCAGTGCCCGCTTTGTCTGCAACATTGCGGCGGTACTTCCGGATGGACGGGTGCTCCATACTGAGGCGGCCATGGAAGGACAGATTGCCATGAAACCGGCCGGATGCGGCGGCTTTGGCTACGATCCGATCCTGTATCTTCCGGAATTTGGCATGACTTCCGCGGAGATTACCCTGGAGCAGAAAAACCAGATCAGCCACAGGGGGAAAGCCCTGGAGGCCATGAAGCAGGAATTAAAGCATTACTTTGAGGAGGAATCCTGATGAAGATACTGATCGTGAGTGATACCCACAGAAAAGACGGAAACCTGTACGATGTGATCGAGAAGGAGAAGCCCCTTGACATGCTGATCCATCTCGGAGATGCAGAGGGAAGCGAGCATGTGATCGCAGACTGGCTCAATGAAGACTGCGAGCTTGTCATGGTGCAGGGCAACAACGATTTCTTTTCCTCGCTGGACCGGGAAATTGAGCTGGATTTAGGGCCGCACCGCGCTTTTCTGACTCACGGTCATTATTATAATGTCTCTCTGGACGTGGATCGCCTCTGGGAGGAGGCAAAGGACCGCGGATGTGATATTGCCATGTTTGGCCACACCCACCGGCCTTATCTGGAGGAACGGGAAGGCATTACGCTCTTAAATCCTGGCAGCCTTTCTTATCCGCGCCAGGAGGGCAGAATGCCGTCCTATATGATCATGGACCTGGAAGAGGACGGAACGATGAAGTATCACATGATGTTTCTGGGCGACTAACATGCTGCAGCAGGCTCATCAGAACGAGACGGAAACGTACCGGAACATGTTGTAGAAAAAAGTTGAAAAAAGTTTTGAAAAACTGTTGACAAATGAAGACCTGTATTATATAATTACTCTCGCGTTGTTCGGTAACGCTCAGCGAGAGCGGATGAACATACAGGTTTTCAGTGATCCGGGGTGTGGCTCAGCTTGGCTAGAGCACCTGGTTTGGGACCAGGGGGTCGCAGGTTCGAATCCTGTCACCCCGATTGTAATTGAATATGCGGGTGTAGTTCAATGGTAGAACACCAGCCTTCCAAGCTGGATACGTGGGTTCGATTCCCATCACCCGCTCTTGAAAAGTTTATCTTTTCAAAGTGAGTCTGTAGCTCAGCTGGATAGAGCAACGGCCTTCTAAGCCGTGGGTCGGGGGTTCGAATCCCTTCAGGCTCGTTTCTTTCACGAAAGTGAAAGAGGAATTTTATAATGGTGGGTATAGCGCAGCTGGTTAGCGCGCCAGATTGTGGCTCTGGAGGCCGAGGGTTCGAATCCCTCTATCCACCCTGATTGTTAGATCCTTATGCAGATATGCGTAAGGATTTTTTACAATTTCATATCCGCGGGCATGGCGGAATTGGCAGACGCGCCAGATTTAGGTTCTGGTATCTTTGATGTGCAGGTTCAAGTCCTGTTGCCCGCACTACGAAAAGCCTCGGGCAATTGCCTGGAGGCTTTTGTTTTTGGCTGCACATTTTGGCTGCATCGACAAAGGTCAGGTTGACGCGCTCTGCTGAAACATTTATAATAGAAGAATCAGCGGCTGTGCCGCACAAAGAACAAAGGAGTCCTATCATTTATGAAACAGATCATTCTGACCGGCGACCGTCCTACCGGCCGTCTTCATGTAGGCCACTACGTTGGCTCATTAAAAGAGCGTGTCAGACTGCAGAATTCCGGCAAATACGATGAAATCTACATCATGATCGCCGATGCGCAGGCTTTAACTGACAACGCAGAACATCCAGAAAAGGTACGTGACAATATCATCCAGGTTGCGCTGGATTATCTTGCCTGCGGTCTTGACCCGGAAAAGTCCACCATCTTCATCCAGTCCATGGTTCCGGAGCTGACCGAGCTCAGTTTCTACTATATGAATCTGGTTACCGTTTCCCGTCTTCAGAGAAACCCAACCGTTAAATCTGAGATCAAGATGCGTAACTTTGAAGCAAGCATTCCAGTAGGTTTCTTTACCTACCCGATCAGCCAGGCGGCCGATATCACCGCATTCAAGGCCACCACTGTTCCGGCTGGCGAGGACCAGATGCCGATGATCGAGCAGTGCCGTGAGATCGTGCACAAATTCAACTCCGTATATGGTGAGACCCTGGTTGAGCCGCAGATCATCCTTCCGCAGAACCAGGCATGCTTAAGACTGCCAGGTATCGACGGCAAGGCAAAAATGAGCAAGTCTCTTGGCAATTGCATCTACTTATCCGACGAGCCGGAAGATATCCGCAAGAAGATCATGTCCATGTTCACTGATCCGAACCACCTGCGCGTGGAGGATCCGGGACAGGTTGAGGGCAACCCGGTATTCATTTACCTTGATGCATTCTGCCGTCCGGAGCACTTCGCGGAGTTCCTGCCGGATTACAACAATCTGGACGAGTTAAAAGACCACTACCGCCGCGGCGGCCTTGGCGATGTAAAAGTCAAGAAGTTCTTAAACAACGTTGTTCAGGCTGAACTGGCTCCGATTCGTGAGCGCAGAAAAGAATGGGAGCAGCGCCTTCCGGATGTTTACGACATTCTGGCAGAGGGCAGCAAGCGCGCAGAAGCAACCGCTGCAAAGACCCTGGCCGATGTACGCCACTCTATGAAGATCGACTATTTCGAGAACGGAACCTTAACCAAGTAGGTTTTAAATGAGCAAAAAGGAAAGATGCTTTTCGCCTGTCGAGAAGGGGAAAAACATCTTTTCTATTGCTTTTTTTACTGGAATCAGATATAATAGACAGGCATTTACATTATATAAACCATTGGGCCATCGCCAAGCGGTAAGGCACAGCACTTTGACTGCTGCACTCGAGGGTTCGAATCCCGCTGGCCCAGCTGAGAGAAAAAGAGCAGAACATTTTCAATTGGAAGATGTCCTGCTCTTTTTGGCTTATAGTATGAAGTGTGTATGGGTCTGCTTTTATGAAACAAAAAACACCAGAGCAAATGCTCTGGTGTTTCTTCGCTTTGATTCTGGATTCTATGACCTCATCGGGAATCGAACCCGAGTTTACGCCGTGAGAGGGCGTCGTCTTAACCGCTTGACCATGAGGCCAGAATCGAGGCGACAAGATTCGAACTTGCGACCTCTGCGTCCCGAACGCAGCGCTCTACCAAACTGAGCCACGCCTCGAAGCGACTCCAATAATATAGCATCATTCTGGAAATAATGCAAGCATTTTTTTGAAAAAAATGAAAAAAGTTTTTGTATACAAGAAAAAACACGGTTTTACGCCATTTTATGCAAAATGCTTATTGATAAAAATGTGTCAATATGAGAAAATAAACCTATAGTATGCGCACTGTGCGCATTCGTGTAAATTATGGGTTCTGGCGTATTTGCGGGACCGGAATCAATGGGTCAGTATTAACAAAATTGGAGGATAGAGTTATGAGAGTTACGATCTGTATTGGAAGTGCATGTCATTTAAAAGGATCCAGAGAGATTATCCAGCGGCTTCAGGAGCTGGTAAAGGAACACGGAGTTTCTGATAAGGTAGATTTAAACGGAGCGTTCTGCACCGGCAACTGCGTCAACGGCGTTTGCGTAACTGTGGACGGAGAACTGTTCTCCTTAAAACCGGAAACTACCGATGACTTCTTTGCAAAGGAAATTTTAGGGAGGCTGTAAGTATGGCGATTATTGACTTTAAAGCAACGAAATGCCGTCACTGTTACAAGTGTGTGCGAAACTGCGAAGTCAAAGCCATCATGGTAAAGGACGGTCGTGCGGAGATTATGCCGGACAACTGTGTCTTATGCGGGCGCTGCCTGCAGATCTGCCCACAGTCGGCCAAGACCCTGGTCAGTGATTTAAGTATGGTCAAAGACATGATCGAGGCGGGGGAAAAGGTTGTTGTATCCCTTGCGCCCTCTTATATGGGTCTTTTGAAGTTTCACACCATCGGGCAGGTGCGCTGTGCGCTGATGCGGCTGGGATTTGCGGATGTACGTGAGACCTCCGAGGGAGCGGCCCTGGTGACAGCGGAGTACGCGAAGCTTCTTTCGGACGGAACCATGGAAAACATCATCAGCACCTGCTGCCCCAGTGTGAATGCACTGATTGAGAAATACTATCCGCAGCTGATTCCGTATCTGGCTCCGGTGGTTTCTCCGATGATCGCCCATGGGCGCATGATCAAACAGCAGATGGGAGCGGACACGAAGGTGGTCTTTGTGGGACCCTGCATCGCAAAAAAGCAGGAGGCCCAGGATCCGCGCCATGCGGACTGCATTGACGCGGTGTTAAATTTCAATGATATCAACCGCTGGCTGAATGAAGAGGACATCGTCATTGAGGACTGCGAAGATACTCCGTTTCCACAGATGGATCCGCGGGTGAACCGCCTCTATCCGGTGACCAGCGGCGTAATCAGTTCTGTGGTGGCCACGGAAGTAAAGCGGGACAGTTATCGGAAGTTCTATGTACATGGTGAGAGCAATTGCATCGACCTCTGCCAGAGTATGGTCCGCGGCGAGATTACGGGCTGTTTCATTGAGATGAACATGTGCTCCGGCGGCTGCATCAAAGGACCGACTGTCCATGACCGTTCCATTTCCCGGTTTAAAGTGAAACTGGATATGGAGGAGCAGATCAGCCGTGAGCCGGTTCCGGCAGAGGAGACCACTCCTGTCCTGGAGCAGGTATCACTGAACAAGGTATTTTTTGACCGTACCCCGCATGATCCCATTCCGTCTGAGGCGGAGATCCGTCAGATTCTTGCAAAGACCGGAAAAATCCGCCCGGACGATGAATTAAACTGCGGCGCCTGCGGATATCCGACCTGTCGTGAGAAAGCCATTGCGGTGTATCAGAGGAAGGCGGAACTTGACATGTGCATTCCGTTCATGTACGAGAAATCCAAGTCCTTCGCGAACCTGGTCATGGAGACTTCTCCGAATGTGGTCATGATCGTAGATGAAGATATGAAGCTTCTGGAGTATTCCGCGGTGGGCGAGAAGTATTTTGGCAAGACCCGGGCGGAGGCGCTGCAGATGTATCTGTACGAGTTCATTGACCCAGCAGATTTCCAGTGGGTCTTTGATACGCACCAGAACATTCACGGCAAGAAGGTCCATTATCCGGAGTTTAAGCTGGATACCCTGCAGAATATTGTATACATACCGGAGCAGAATGTGGTGCTTGCTACTTTCATTGATATTACTAAGGAAGAAGAGCAGGCCAGGCTGGAGTATGAACGCAAGTTAGACACCATCGACCTGGCCCAGAAGGTCATCCATAAGCAGATGATGGTAGCCCAGGAGATTGCGGGTCTTCTCGGTGAGACTACGGCAGAGACCAAGACGACGCTGACGAAGCTTTGCCGGTCCCTTCTGGAGGACGGAAGCGACAACGGAGGTAAGTAGTATGGCGATTACCGTAGATGTTGCTTATAAGAGTCTGAATAAATTTACTGAGGTCCTCTGCGGTGACAAGGTGGAACTGTTAAAAACCGATGATTCCAACATCATGATCCTGGCAGACGGCATGGGAAGCGGCGTAAAGGCCAACATTCTGGCCACGCTGACATCCAAGATCCTGGGAACCATGTTTTTAAACGGTGCTACGCTGGAGGAGTGTGTGGAAACGATAGTGGAGACGCTGCCCATCTGCAAGGTGCGGCAGGTAGCCTACTCCACCTTCAGTATCCTTCAGGTGTTTCACAGCGGTGCTGCTTATCTGGTGGAGTTTGATAATCCAAGCTGCATTTTCATCCGGAATGGCAAACTGGTGCCGATCCCCCAGAATATCCGGGAAGTGCAGGGAAAGAAGATTAACGAATACCGCTTTCAGGTTCAGCGGGGCGATGCGCTGATCCTGATGAGTGACGGAACCGTCCATGCGGGCGTAGGCCAGCTTTTAAATTTTGGCTGGCTGTGGGAAGACATCGCCAAGTATGCGGTCAAGCAGTATGCCCTGACCATATCGGCTATGCGCCTCGCTGCAGCCATCTGTCAGGCCTGCGACGAGCTTTACCAGTATCGTCCGGGGGATGACACCACGGTGGCCTGCATGCGCATCATCAACGCAAAGCCGGTTCACTTAATGACCGGCCCGGCGCAGGATCCTTCCATGGATGAGGAGATGGTACGAAGCTTTATGTCGGGGGATGATTCCACCAAGCGGATCGTCTGCGGCGGAACAAGCGCCACCATCGTCTCCAGAATATTAAAGAAGCGGCTGGATGTGTCCATGGACTATGTGGATCCAGATATCCCGCCCATTGCCTACATGGATGGCATTGAGCTGGTTACAGAGGGTGTGCTGACCTTAAACCGTGTGGTACAGCTTCTGCGGCGCTATGTGAAGAATGAGACCGTTTCAGAAGATTTTTTCCTGGAACTGGATAAGCCAAACGGCGCCTCCATGGTAGCCAAGATGCTGATCGAGGACTGTACCGAACTGCATTTATATGTAGGAAAAGCCATCAACAGCGCCTACCAGAATCCGGGCCTGCCCTTTGACCTGGGCATCCGTCAGAACCTGGTGGAGCAGTTAAAGACTGTGGTGGAAGAGATGGGAAAACAGGTAACCGTAACCTATTATTAGGTTTTCAATACAAATACAAAGAAAATAGAAGAGTTGAGCAGGGCGCATGGTTTTGCGGACCAGACGCCTGGAAATGAGGAGGAAAATTATGGTAACAAATGACGCAACAATCTTACGCATCAAACACGACGTACTTTACGAGGTAGCAAAGCTTGCATGGAACGGCGAGCTGGATGAGGAACACAAGGCTCAGGTTCCGTACACCATCATACCGGGACCGCAGGCACAGTTCCGCTGCTGTATTTATAAAGAGCGCGAGATCATCCGTCAGCGTGTCCGCCTGGCAGAGGGCAAGTGCCCGACCAGCGGCAAAGATTCCAGAAACGTAGTCCAGGTCATCGGCGCAGCCTGCGAGGAGTGTCCGATCGCATCCTATACGGTAACCGATAACTGTAGAAAATGTATGGGTAAAGCATGCCAGAACTCTTGTAACTTTGGCGCGATCAGCATGGGAGATACCCGTGCCCATATTGATCCGAACAAGTGTAAGGAGTGCGGCAAGTGCGCAAATGCCTGCCCGTACAACGCGATCGCACATCTGGAGCGCCCGTGTAAGAAGGCCTGCCCGGTAGACGCGATTACCTACGACGAGTATGGCGTATGCGAGATCGATGAAAATAAGTGTATCCAGTGCGGCGCCTGCATCCACAGCTGTCCGTTCGGTGCAGTCGGCTCCAAAACCTTTATGGTAGATGTCATCAACATGATCAATGCCGGCAAGAAGGTAGTAGCTATGGTGGCACCGGCAACCGAGGGCCAGTTTGGAGCTGACATTACCATGGCAAGCTGGAAGACCGCGTTAAAGAAGGTTGGCTTCGCAGATATGGTAGAGGTTGCGCTGGGCGGAGATATGACCGCTGCAGCAGAAGCAGCTGAGTGGGCAGAGGCTTATAAAGAGGGTAAGAAGATGACCACCTCCTGCTGTCCGGCATTTGTTAACATGATCAAACAGCATTTCCCGCAGCTGCTGGATAATATGTCCACCACTGTTTCTCCGATGTGTGCCGTTTCCAGAATGCTGAAAGAAAAAGACCCGGAGACGGTTACGGTTTTCATCGGACCGTGCATCGCAAAGAAGAGCGAAACTCTGGATTTAAATATCAAGGATAACGCCGACTATGCCATGACCTTTGGAGAGATCCGCGCCATGATGCGCGCGAAGGGCGTAGATCTTGAGCCGGAGGAGAACACCTATCAGGAAGGTTCTGTATTCGGCAAGCGTTTTGGTAACGCAGGCGGCGTAACCGCAGCGGTGGTAGAGTGCTTCAAGGAGATGAACGAGGATATCACCCCGAACGTAATGAAGTGCAACGGTGCGGCAGAGTGTAAGAAAGCGCTGCTTCTTATGAAGGTCGGCAAGCTTCCGGCAGACTTTGTAGAGGGTATGGCCTGTGTAGGCGGCTGTGTAGGCGGCCCAAGCAAGCATAAGACCGAGCTGGAGGCAAAGAAGGCAAGAGATCTTCTGATTGGCCAGGCAGATGACCGCGAGGTACATGCAAACTTAAAGAACCTGGGCGTAGATCAGGTCGCAATGCATAGACACTAAATAACAATATAGAGACAGAACCCACTACAGGTCCGAAGCCGGTAATCCCGGCATACCGC
>SKEE01000520.1_pt1 | contig 42848 bp, 40 predicted proteins | sample 4826661 | NCBI WGS metagenome assembly SKEE01 (sample SAMN11008817, study PRJNA524170) | human gut metagenome | biome: Human fecal sample; material: Feces; isolation source: fecal sample from pouch patient p20 | host: Homo sapiens | place: Israel: Tel-Aviv | collected 2016-11-14
CTTGCAAGATGGAAACCGAAATCATTCTGGTTTGTGGAGATCAGGCTGTATAATGCTGCCGGGATATATTCTGCTGTGTTTGTAACAGAAAGATCGGTATCTGCAGGTGTTTCTGTTGTAATGGAAGTACCATTGATCTTCCAGATGAAACCATTCTCCATATCAAGGTTCAGGGAAATATCTTTGCCTTTTATCCCGGATAAAACAGAAGCAGGAAGTGTCCTGGCACCATTCATGATAATGGAGATGGTATCTTTTTCTTTGGAAGCCTTAATCAGATCATTGACAGCATCCCAGCCTTTCTTCTGGAAACTTCCCTCAATGTAAGGTTCCCCGTCACCAAGTTTACCGAGGATTTTTGTATCCTGATGTTTGCATCGTTTACAGGTGTAAGTTATGATTCCGTCAATTTCTGCAGTTGGTTCTGTAGTGATAACGCCGTTGTCATAGTCATGACCGTATGCGGAAATGGTATAACCATAGGAAAGTGTTTCATTACAGTCTGTGCAGTAGGTATCTCCGCTATATCCGCTGGAAGTACAGGATGGAGAGGAGTAATAACGTCCGGCGGTGTGTTCGTGCGTGCATTTCCTTCTCGTGATTTTGAATTCAACGGATTCATCTAGATAATTACCGGCATCTGCGCCATTATAAACTGCTCTAGCGGAAATTTCCTCTCCTACAGGCAATTTTCTAGAAATATCGGAATCACTCCATTTCCAGTCATTTTTCAAAACGTCCTTAATATCTCCTACCTTTTTACATGACCATGGTACGGAAATCTTAGGGTCAGATGGAAAATTTGGTGCTTGGGTTGCTGGACTGATGGTTGCTTTGTATTCATCTGAAGTCCAGGTATAATAATTGGAATTGGAAATCCGTATGTAAATTTTGGTATTTTTTGCCTCTTCTACCGTTTTCACAGTAGGAATTGGATTCGAAGAATCCAAAATTTTCCATGTTTGTTTATTATCAACACTATATTCAATTATACTATCTGGGGGAATTGTAGTTTGGTCAATCTTGACAACCGGATGAAACATTCCATCATACGTACCTGTGTATGCAGTGATTGTAGGGGTAATATTACTTTTAAATTTATTTGATTCTGAATCAAAGATATAACTTGTTTCATTTTCTCCAACAGTTATAACATGATCTTCTCCGGTTAGCCATGCATACAAATTAGTGTCATTAGGGTCAACATTTTTATGATTTACAGGTGTCCATGGACTACCGTCAACTTTTACCTTTAAAGAACCAGGATTGTTAATAGTACAACAGTAAACATCTTTCCCTTGGTTGTTTTTTGGGGAAACGGATACGGAAGAGGCATTTACCGAGCCGCCATTAATGATAATATTTTCGCAAGAACCTCCTTCGCCGCCACCAATTCCGGCACCATCCGTAGAACTAGCAGTTACAGAACCACTATTAATGATAATATTACTGCCAGTGCCGTTATTGCCGCCACCAATTCCGGCACCATGCTTAGAACTAGCAATTACAGAAACACTATCAATAGTAATATTACTGCAAGAGCCGTGAAGGCCGCCACCAATTCCGGCGCCATCCCCATCGATACTACTAGCATTTAAGATTCCTGCAGTAGTGTCTAAAGCATTGGTTGTTATTCTAAGCAGAGCTTTGTTAACTTTCTGTAAACCGGCATACCAGTTATTCTTTGTTATAAGATTATTTGTGCCTGTTAAATAGATAGTGACTATAGCCTCCACACCATAATTTATTTGCAGTGCCGGACCAGCAGATGTATTGATATTTACATTATCAAGATAAATCTTGATGTTGTCTTTCTCTGAAATCTTTGTTCCATCAACCACAATTCTATTTGCTGTTTCCTGACTATTACTGCATGTGAATTTGTAATCTCCTGCCGAACTTATAGTATAAACTCCGTTTTTGACTTCATTACTATTGATTAAGTCAATTTCTTTAATCTGTGTATTTTCCGCAGCAGCCATTGCCTCATCGGGGGTATCATTAAATTCAGGAACCTCTTCTGAACTGAATACAGACAGTTCCTCATCTGTCTCTCCTGCTGTTTCCTGCTCCTCATTGGTAAAAATCTCCGGAGTTTCTTCCTCAGACACTATATCCGGATTTCCGGAAGTAAATTCTTCTGCAAATATGGTCTGGATGGGCATATTTGCAGAACACAGTGCAAGTGCCAGAATCCCGGCTAATAATTTTTTCCTCATACTTTTCACCTTTTCCTTTCTTTATACATGATTTTCTGCAGCCTGACTCTTTTGTCCTTTTTTTCTAAATTTGATACATAATGCGGTAATCACGACTGCCACAGTAAAGGAAATGACAGCCACCAACACATAACCGCCTGCGTCCTCATGCAGCAGGATTGTACCGTACATTCCCGTAACGTTTATTGGCTTGTTTTGCATTATCCCCATTGCTCCCACGAGAGACAGGAATAACAGGGTACACAGAACAGACAGCCGGCAGACTGTGCGCCGCTCCTGGCGGCGGTGGTATTCATGCATTCGCTTTTTTACCAATTCAATACGCTTTTCTGTATCATACATACCTTCCATCCTCCTTTCATAAAAAAGTCCTAAAAAGTCTTTCACTTATATAGGTACAAAAAAAGCGAAAAACTCTCACCTGAAAATAAAATTTTTTTAAAAAAATTTGAGAGCTGCCGAAACAGCTCTCAAAAGAGAAAAATCAGGTTATATTATTGTATCAAACTGCGGAAGATCAGTTTTCCCGCTGTCAGGATCAGTACAGGCAGCAGATAAGCAATATACTGTGCTGCACCACCATAGGCGATCAGAAGATTATAAATTGCATGAAAGGTGATTGCCGCTCCCAGCAGGCCGCAGGTTCCGGCAATCTTCAGCCATGTTCTCTGCCACACGTATGCAAGGCCGCCGCCGACAATGGCACCACAGATCACGTGCATGGCTCCTGTTCCAATACCCCGGAAGAAAATAAAAGAAAAATGACCGGCTCCGTTTTGGATCAGATAGCAGACATTCTCAAATGTGGCAAAGGAAAGAGCTGTGATCACAGCGGCATTTTTGATTCGCTCCGCTTTTGGCTCAAATATCAGCAGATAAAAGAGCAATGGCAGAAATTTCATCACTTCCTCCACCACTGGGGCGATCTCTGTGGTAGCTGCAAAGGTGTCCGCTCTGTAAAGTGCAGCGAAAAAGGTGTTGATGTATGCGGAAAGCAGACATGCACCCATCCCGGCAAAGCAGAACAGAAAGAATTTTCTCTGCCGCTTTCCCATACACAGAGCCGCGATCAGCAGGGGCGAAGCCATGCAAAGAAATACATTTTCAATATATGTCATGCCTGCACCGCCTTTCCTGTGACTGGCAGCAGCGCAAACAGGCTGCCTGTAAGCAGAAGATCAAACCAGCAATAGGGAGCGGAAATGGAATAGCCCGGCCACAGGCAGCCAGAGATCCAAAGAGCATACTCCACCGCCACATAGCACAGCACCTCAATGTGAAAATACCGCATCTTACACGCTGTTCCTGTCTGTATCTGCGCATAAGCAAGACCCCGGATGGAATGATAAGAAACAACGATCATCATGCCACACCAGAGCAGATTGGAGAGAACATCCCCAAAGGTGCAGTAAAACACACAAAGCGGAATGCCAATCAAAGGGGCAATCAGGGCTTTTCGTGTCAAAAATCTTCTTTCCCCGGCAGAAGAAAGGGTGTATTGCAGAAGATAAAGGAAAATCACACTGGCTACCCAGCCGAACTCTGACACATAAAAGACCTGCGGTGTTTCAGAAAACAGAAGCAGATACAGCGTCCAGTAAAGAGAGCCGAGGGCAAAGCATCCGTAAAAGCAGGTCAGCAGGAAACAGGTCTGTTTTCGATCTTTCAGATACCAGATACCACTCAGACAAAAGCCCACCAGGGTAACAGCAAATTGAAAAAGGTTACTGAACAGCTCCATCCTCATTGTCCTCCTTTTGTTCCTCCGTCTGCTCCTCTTTGTTCAGCTGGCGGATGCGGAAGCACAGAATAGTCACGCAAACGCCGAGAATAAAAGCCAGCAGTCCGATCACCATATATCCCAACGCAGTACCGCCGCCTAAAATTGTTGCTGCCGTTTCAAAGCCGGAAGAAGTACCTGGCGTAATCTGTCCGACAATACCTGGCATGACAAAGGAAACACCAACGATCACTGCAAGGCATGCCGCTATGCAGAATGCGGAGACAATCCGTCTGTGCCGCAGTCTCTGCTGTCGTTCTTTTTCCCCAATACGCCGTTTTATTTCAGCAATCCGTTCCTCATTTTTCAACATCTGTAATACCCTCCCGTTGCAATAATCCGCGTAAACGCTCTTTTCCCCGGTACACCATATTTGTGATCTGCTTCACGCTTTTCCCCATGACCTTAGCAGCCTGTTGATAGCTCATACCCTCAAAATAGGTCAAATAAAGAGCTTCCCGATAACCTGGATTTAACTCGTCCATGCAGAGATGCAGGATCTGATTTCGTTCCTTTGTGCGGATAACCTCCTCCACCAGTGTCTGCGCCTCCGGCTCTCTGGTCAGGTCGTCAAGACTGAAGATAATCCGCCGTCTGCTTTTGCGGCGTAAAGCCATGTGCCGCGCCGCTTTATAGAGATAAGCCTTAAAACATCCATCCCGGATGCGGGGCTTTTTCGTAAACAGCCAGGAAAAGGTTTCCATCATTAAGTCCTCCGCTTCATGGACGTCATGCAGATAACCATCGATGTATAAGGTCAATGGGTCGCCGTATTTTTTTATCAATAGTTCAAGTCCTGTCTCGTCACCGCTCAGATATTGCCCATAAAGCTCTTCATCAGTAGCCATACCGTTCAATTCCTTTCCCCATATTACTCCTCTGTTGTCAGGTGTAATCTCCGGGCTTCTTTCCTTCGTTCTTTTAATAAGCATAGTATACTTTTGTTTACAAAATACGTCAATTGTTCATAGTTCATAGCAATTCTACAAAATAATGCAACTTTGTATACTTCCCTGTGTTATCTGATTTCTTACAGTGGACAGTGCAAAAGAACTGTCCGTAACCGGACTGAAAACACCGGAAATAATAAAAGCAACTGTATAGCTCTAAAGAGCAAACAGTAGTGGCGCCATGGATGCACCCTGAAAAAAGGCGGTATCCCGCCTTTTTTCAGATGCTCTGGTAACTCAGTTACCGAGTAATTCACAAACATTTATTAGAACTTTATTCAGCCTTTATAGCCCAGCGCATCTTTGTGGAACGAGCTCTTGGGTTCTGTGTGCACTCTTTGGCTGAGGGGCGGATCACATCTTTTGCATAGTCAGAGTAGATTCCCTCCTTGTATCCTGCTTTAAGCGCTTTCTTTACCAGCTTGTCTTCACCGGAATGAAAGGTAAGGATTGCCACACGTCCGCCCGGACGCAAAGCATCCGGAAGCTTCTCCATAAATTCATACAGTACTTCGAACTCATGGTTAACATCAATACGCAATGCCTGGAAGGTTCGCTGACAGGTCTTCTTAATTGTCTCTTTCTTTTCTTTTTCAGGAAGGAAATCAAGAGTTTTTTCGATTACCTGACGCAATTTTGTGGTAGTATCAATATGATTGCCTCTGCGAATCTCATCGGTAATGGCTTTGGCGAGTTCCTCACAGTATGGTTCATCAGAATTTTCATAGAGCATTCCCGCAAGCTCTTCTCTGGAAATGGTATCCAGACGCCGGGCTGCACTGATGCCGGTTTCCTGATTCAGGCGCAGATCCAGAGGTCCGTCTGTTTTAAATGAGAAACCTCTTTTGGGATTATCAATCTGCATGGAGGAAACGCCGAGATCTGCCAGAATAAAGTCAAATCCTCCAACCTCTTTGGCAATCTCATCAATGGTGCAGAAGTTCTGAAGCTTTACTGTCAGCAATTCTTCCCCGAATCCCTGCTCTGCCAGACGTTTCTTTGTTTTGGCAGATTCCTCAGGGTCTACATCTGTCGCATAAATATGGCCCTTGCCATTCAGACACTGAAGCATCGCTTTCGTATGGCCGCCATAGCCCAATGTGGCATCAAATCCGGTTTCTCCCGGCTGGATATTAAGAAAATCAAGGATTTCCTTAACCATAATGGAGATATGCATTCCCGCCGGGGTATTTCCTTTCTGAATCACATGTTCAATGGTATCTTTATATTTCTCAGGCTGTAATTCCTTGTATTTCTCTTCGAATTTCTTCGGATATTTTCCTTTATAACGGACACGTCTTTTATGTGGTGTCTGATTCTGGTTTTCCATAAAATCCCCTTTTTGTTTTTTATTCCTGTGTAATACCGGTTACTTCATAGCCGGCTTCTTTGATTACTTCGCGGATCTTATCCTCGTCCAGTTTCTCCGAAGCATGGATTACTGTGGTTCCCTTTTCATGGGAGGAAACTACATCTTCCACTCCAAATGCCTCTTTTACTGCCTTTGTCACATGTGCTTCACAATGTCCACACATCATTCCTGTTACGTTTACTGTGATTGTTGTCATTTCTTTGTTCTCCTTGTTTTCTTTTATATTTTCCTGATCTTTTGGATCATGAATTTCACTGTTGCAAAAGTCTGGATTCTCTGCCTTTAGACTTTTGTTTTCTGTTATGTTTTTCATTTCTGCATTAGCTGAAATATAATGGATTTCGTCCACATTCTGTTTTATTTTTTTGTCTCTGGAAGCATCATGTACCTTAAAGAGATTCAGTCTCAGTGCATTGGTTACCACACAGAAACTGGAAAGGCTCATGGCAGCTGCACCAAACATGGGGTTCAGTGTCCATCCGAAAATCGGAATCCATACACCGGCTGCCAGTGGAATACCGATCACATTGTAGAAGAATGCCCAGAAAAGATTCTCATGGATATTTCTCAATGTTGCCCGGCTTAAACGTATGGCAGCAGGTACATCACTGAGCCGGCTCTTCATTAATACCACATCTGCGGCATCAATGGCAACATCTGTTCCTGCACCGATCGCAATACCGATGTCTGCCCTGGTAAGTGCAGGGGCATCATTGATTCCGTCTCCTACCATGGCAACCTTTCCCTGTTCCTTCAGAGAACGGATCACACTTTCCTTGCCATCCGGAAGAACACCTGCAATTACATCGTCCACTCCTGCCTGTGCTCCGATTGCTTTTGCTGTGCGTTCATTATCACCGGTAAGCATTACTACCCGGATTCCCATGTTCTGCAGTTCTTTTATTGCCTGAGGACTGTCCTCTTTTATAACATCTGCCACTGCGATCATGCCGAGAAGCTTCCCGCCTTTTGCAAAAAGAAGTGGTGTTTTTCCTTCTCCTGCAAGTTTTTCTGCCTGCTTCATCAATTCCGGTGATACAGAGGTTTCATTGCTGATAAATTTCATATTTCCGCCTGTAAGCACTTCACTGTTTAATGCTGCACGAAGACCGTTTCCAGGAAGAGCCTGAAAATCAGAAACCTTCTGCAAAACAATCTTTTTCTCTTCTGCTCTGGCAATAATGGCTTTTGCAAGAGGATGTTCACTCTTCTTCTCAAGTGCATAGGCATAGCCTAAAAGCTCTTCCTCTGAGATTCCCTTTGCAGGAACCATATCTGTCACCTGCGGTTCACCCTTGGTGATAGTTCCTGTCTTATCTAATGCAACGATCTGGATCTTACCTGCTTCCTCCAGGGATACTGCTGTTTTAAACAGGATTCCGTTTTTGGCCCCCATTCCGTTTCCTACCATAATGGCAACCGGTGTGGCAAGTCCAAGGGCACAGGGACAGCTGATGACCAGAACAGAAATACCTCTGGCAAGTGCATATCCGAACTCTTTTCCTGTCAGCAACCAGACAATGGTGGTGACAACCGCAATACTGATAACTGTCGGAACAAAAACTCCGGAAACCCTGTCTGCGATTTTGGCAATAGGTGCTTTTGTTGCAGCCGCATCACTGACCATCTTAATAATCTGGGAAAGAGTAGTGTCCTCACCTACCCGGGTAGCTTCGCATCTGATAAATCCGGACTGGTTTACGGTTGCAGCAGAGACTGCATCTCCCGGATTCTTGTCAACAGGAACACTCTCCCCTGTAAGTGCCGCCTCATTGACAGCACTGTTTCCCTCAAGGACCACTCCGTCCACCGGAATGTTCTCACCGGGACGTACCACAAAAACATCACCTTTTCGGACCTGTTCGATGGGCACCGTAGCCTCCTGTCCGTTCCGGACAACAACTGCTGTCTTAGGTGCCAGCTTCATCAGACCTTTCAGCGCGTCCGTTGTCTTTCCCTTAGATCGGGCTTCCAGCATTTTTCCAACTGTGATCAGGGTAAGGATCATGGCGGCAGATTCAAAATAGAACTCCATCATGTAATTCATAACTGCTGCAGAATCTCCGTCCACCTGTGCCCTTGTCATTGCAAAAAGTACATAAACACTCCACAAAAAGGATGCCATGGAACCAAGTGCCACAAGGGTATCCATATTTGGTGCACGATGCCACAGACTCTTAAAGCCGCTGATAAAAAATTTCTGGTTAATGACCATTATGATTCCGGCGAGAAGAAGCTGCACCAGTCCCATGGCAATATGATTATCATTAAACCATGCCGGAAGAGGCCAGCCCCACATCATATGTCCCATGGAAACATACATCAGCACAAGCAGAAAGCCTACAGATGCGATCAGCCTTCGTTTCAGTGCCGGTGTTTCATGGTCTTCCAGTGCCTCCTCTGCCGCAGAAGCAGATATCTGTTCTCCGGATGCCCCCTTTAAGGATGCTCCATAACCTGCATCCTGTACTGCCTTGATGATCGCACCTGCACCGGCAGTTCCCTCTACTCCCATGGAGTTGGTCAGCAGACTGACCGAACAGGATGTCACCCCCGGAACCCTGGATACGGCCTTCTCCACTCTGCTGCTGCAGGCTGCACAGCTCATTCCGGTTACATTGTATTGTTCCATTTCTATCCCTCCCTACGACTTGTTGTTCCTTACCTGATATCTACTGCTCTGTTGCTTTGCAGTTCCCAGATCTTTGTTCTGCTGTACTCTGATGCTATAACAGTCTGAACACAGCTTTCACTTCATCAGTTTCTGCAAAGTAGCCACCAGTTCATCAATCGTCTCATCCTTGCCCCTGCGGATATCTCTTGCCACACAGTTGCGGATATGGCTGGCAAGCAGTTCTTTGTTAAATGCGTTCACTGCTGCGTTGACTGCTGCGGACTGGATCAGGATATCGTTACAGTACGCATCATTCTCCAGCATACCGATAATCCCTCGGATCTGTCCTTCCACACGTTTAAGACGATTGATCAGCTTCTTTCTCTCCTCCTCAGAACGCATTGTATGTTTTGTGCAACAGGGACAGACTTTTTTCTCCTGTGTATCTGCCATATGGGAAATCCTCCTTCTGATTTTTATGTACTCTCGGAATCTTTATTGCACTTGATTTTATGAGAAGATTTTTTGTCAGATGTGCCCGAATTTTTGAGGCGTACGCGGTGCGTACGTTGATAAAATGCGGGTGCATCTGGCGAAAAATCAGCCATAAAAGCAAGTGCAATAAAGACTCCGAGAGTACATTTTTATAAATAAGCTCTGTTTTATATAAATTTCTGAAACATATAACGATTTCAAAATACCCTTACGGGGTATCTTTACAGTAGTCACTATATACCCTTATGGGGTATTTGTCAATACTGTTTTTTCATATCGGAAACAAAAAGATTAGTTACTGTGGACAGAGTAAGCAGCAGTAACACAAAAAAGAGCTCTCACAGAAAATAACCGCCGGTAATATTCTGCCGGTAATTATTTTTCGCGAAAGCTCAAAGATCTATACTCTATGCACTTTTCTTCTGACAAAATAAAAACAGGTGACCTGCATAATGATCGTCAGCATCCAGGATGCAGGATAGGAAATAAACAGAACAGCCAGTGATCTGTGATGCGGGAATATTCCAAATATCCATACGATCCTGGTTCCTACTGTTCCGATCACTGACAGGATCATTGGAACGCCGGAATGTCCCATTCCACGCAGGGCACCCGGAAACAGATCCATAATCCCGCAGAGAAAATAAGGTACGGTAGTGTAAGACAGGATTTCCAGTCCGCAGCGGATCACTTCCGGATCGGCAGTATAAATCTTAAGAATCTCAGAACCGAAGAAATATGCACCGCATCCAAGGGAAAAGGAGGTAACTACGGAAATAATAAGACAGTCGACCAGAACCTTATCCATACGTTTAAATTTATGCACACCATAGTTCTGACTGGTAAAGCTCATACATGCCTGTGTGACAGAGTTCACCGCCACATACAGAAAACCGAAAATATTATTGGCCGCCGTATACCCTGCCATGGCGGTCGATCCAAAGGAGTTAACCGAGGACTGAAGCAGAGCATTTGACAGATTAATGACTGTGCTCTGGATCCCGGCCGGAATCCCAACCTGGAAAATCTGTTTTAAGTAAACAGTATTGATCCTTAATTTTCCAAAATGAAGCTGGTAGCTGGTTTTCGATGTACGCAGACATCTGAGTACCAGAATGCAGGAAATTAACTGGGAGATCACAGTAGCAATGGCTACGCCCGCCACATCCATATGAAACATGATCACGAGGATCAGATTCAGTACTGCATTTACAACACCGGAAATAACCAGAAAGATCAGTGGACGTTTCGTATCTCCTACAGCCCGCAGAATCGCAGCTCCATAATTATAAAGCATAAAAAACGGCATACCCAGAAAATAGATTTTCATATACAGTGCAGACTGTCCGATCACATCATCCGGGGTACCCATCAGTTCCAGAGCCCATCTGGAAAAAATCAGTCCCACAAATGCCATGACGATACCGCTTACCAGTGCAAGAGTTACAGCCGTATGAACGGTATCTGACATTTCCCGGTCTTTTCCTGCCGCATAGAACCGGGCAGCAAGTACATTCGCACCAAGTGAGATACCAATAAACAGATTGGTAAACACATTGATCAGTGCTGTGGTTGAGCCTACAGCTGCAAGTGCCTGACTTCCGCTAAATCTTCCCACCACTATGATATCCACAGCATTAAACATCAGCTGCAGGATTCCGGACAGCATCAGCGGCAGTGAAAAGGAAATCAGCTTGTCCATGATGGTTCCGTTACACATATCTATTTCGTATTTATTTTGTTTCACTTTTATCTTCCACCCTCTATATCCAAATTGATATGGGCTTCTGTAGAAGTCCTTTATATTACTGTTTGTAAACAGTTAGTATTTTTCAATATTTTTATTCTGCAAGGCTTCCGAAGTAATAGAATCCCTTGCAGGTATCCAGTTTTACTTTTACATATTTACCGATCAGATCCTGACATCCCGGGAAATGGACCAGAAGGTTATATTCTGTTCTTCCTGTAAAGATACCTTTTTCTCTGCTTTCTTCCTCTACAAGGATTTCCTGAACAGTTCCCTCGAAACGGGAAGAAGCCTTTCGGCCTTTTTCCTGAACCAGAGCCAGAAGACGGTCAAAACGGTCTTTTACTACATCCTCAGGTACCTGATTCTCCATTTTGGCAGCAGGTGTGCCGCTTCTTTTGGAATAAATAAAGGTAAACGCAGAATCAAAATCGCATTTTTCCACAACGTCCAGAGTATCCTGGAAATCCTCTTCCGTTTCTCCCGGAAAACCTACAATGATATCTGTAGTAAGGGAAATATCCGGTACGGCATTACGGATCTTGTCTACAAGCTCCAGATACTTTTCTTTGTCATAACGGCGGTTCATGATCTTTAAGATTCGGCTGCTTCCGGACTGCATGGGAAGGTGAAGGTGATGGCACACTTTTTTGCTCTCTGCCATTGTCCGGATCAGTTCATCAGACAGATCCTTCGGATGGGAAGTCATGAAACGGATTCTCTTTAATCCTTCAATTGCTTCCACCTGTTTCAGAAGCTGTGCAAAAGTAACCGGATGTTCCAGTGTCTTTCCATAGGAATTAACGTTCTGTCCCAGAAGCATAACTTCCGTTACACCGTCAGCCACCAGACCCTTGATCTCTTCTATGATCGCCTCCGGTTCGCGACTCTTCTCTCTTCCTCTTACATATGGTACAATACAGTAACTGCAGAAATTATTGCAGCCAAACATAATATTGACACCCGTTTTAAAGGAATATTTACGGTCAGCAGGCATACCCTCCACGATTTCATCAGATTCCTTCCAGACATCAATGATCTGTCCCTCCGTATTTAAGCTTCTGTAGAAAAGCTCCGGAAACTTATGGAAGTTATGGGTACCGAAAACCAGATCAACAAAAGAATATTCTTTGTGGATCTTCTCAATTACTTCCGGCTCCTGCATCATGCAGCCAAACAATACAATCTTCAGTTCAGGATTCTTTTTCTTAATACTTTTCAGATGGCCAAGATGACCGTAAATCTTCAGGTTTGCATTCTCCCGGACTGTGCAGGTGTTATAGATGACAACATCTGCATCTTCTTCTCTGGATACTTCTGTATAGCCCATACGTTTCACGATACCGGCCACTGTCTCCGTCTGCAGGGAATTCATCTGGCAGCCTGCATTCTGGATAAAGAAAGCTGGCGCCTTTTCATATTTTTCCTTCACAAGCTCTGTACATTTATTGATATATTCTAACTGTATTTTACTTTCCTGTGTATTATTATTCACTATTGATTCCTCATCTTTCTGTTTACAACATTTCGGGGCACTCTTTTTATCATACAGAATCTATGGCTTTATGTCAAACGCTAATCTCTGTTTTTACATGTTTTTATTACTTTTTATTTTCAGAGACTGTTTTTCTTTGACTGTGTGACGGATTTATGCGTTTGCCAATATGCCGCTGTTTAAAGAATAAAGATATTCAAGTGGAATCAGACGCAGTTCTTCCATATCGTCCTTGCGGTATTCCGGAATCTCAATTGCCAGAGAGGGCTGACGGATTACTTCCGCATAAAACTGTTCCGGAGATCCCATCTCAGGTTTTGCTCCGGCTTTTTTGACTCTCGCACCACCTGCAATCCCTTTTTCCAGACGATAGCCGGAACATTTCTGTAAATGCCTTGCCAGTCTGTAATTTTTTTGATTGTAGGCAAAGCCTTTCTCCTGTCTGCAGTAAACGATCTTCCCTCTGGAATAACTGAATGTAAGCAGGCCAAGGCTTGAATATTCCTGAAAAATGCTGATCAGGGCACGAGTCTCATTCTCACTGGCAGGCTCCTGATTCACTCTTTTCCGCTGATAATAATTTGTCGGAAAATTTCTGCGCAGATCAATTCCCCTGGCATTACATTCATACTCTTCCACAGGTCTGTCCTGCATTTTCAGCATCTGTCTGTGGATGGGATTATGTATGGCACCATATCCGTATTCACATATTTCATAGCTGTCAGGATTCAGCATGGGGATCATACAGATACGAACCTTATCCAGAAGTTTACGAACTTCATAACTTTCTCCGATGGTCCAGTTGCTTTCATAGGATCTGCAGTAATCTTTTGCAATGGACAAAAGATATTCCGGGAGATTTCTGTCTCCGCTTTCCACTCCGCTCAGACAGATAATGCAGGTATCACCCTTTCCAATCTCAAGCATGGGGATCATTCTGTCATCATGACTTCTTCCGATCACTCTGAACTGGACAAAATTTCCATATCTCTGTCCGAGTTCCCACAATGCGAAGTATATTTTTTCATAAGTTCCCATCTGTTCTGTTGACATACATTCTTTCCTCCTTTTTGGCAAATGTTCAGCAGCTTGGATCAGATTCCGGATTCTGACCTGTATGGACGGCTGAATGGCTGCCTTATTATTATATATATGAAAAGAGACAGGCCATAAGACCTGTCTCTTAAAAATAATTGAATTATATTTACATTTCTTTTTTACGTCTTCTTATCAGTACATAACCACCTGCAAGAACAGAAGCAGCAGCAAGAGCCAGCATAGTTCCGATCGGTGATTCATCACCTGTGGATACTGCTGATTTCGCTGTTCCGTTTGTTCCATCTGCATAGGTTGTCGGAGTTACATCTGTATTTCCTCCATCTGTAGTTCCGTCGCCGGATCCGGTTCCGTTTCCGTTTGTTCCGTTTGCACCTGGTGTGGTAGTGGCCTGTGTCAGAGGAGCTGCCTTGAACTGATAGGGCAGAACTTCGGAAGCATCTGTTTCCTGCCAGTCATTTCCACTGTATACCTGTTTTGCATATTTAATGTAAATAGTATATGCTTTCTCGGCATCTGTATAAATACCGCTCTTGGCACCAATTTTCCAGGATGTGTTCCAGGTTGACGGGTTAGAAGACATACTCCATCCTACAGGTACCCATCTGACATCACCTTCTCCTGGATTATTGTTCTGTGTACCTGCACCGATTACCTTGAAGTCATAGAAAGTATTCGGATAGAACACAAGTGCTTTCTCAAATCCCTGTACAACACTCTCTTTTACATCGGGTACTACCGGAGTATGAGATGGTGTAGGTGTAACAGGACGTTCCTTTGAATCAGGCTGGAACATTACAGAGCCATAATTACTCTTATCCTTATCACTGATCACACATACATAAATATCAACATCATAGTCAGGAAGATCAGTAACTTTTGCTGTTACATTTGTATCAGCCTCAATAGGAGCACCTACTCTGGAAGTATCGATTGTCGGTGCTTTCTCACCACGTTTTACCCAGTCAATATAATAGGTACCTTTTACATTTGACTGGAACTTAATTTTAACAGTACCACTTCCGGACCATTTGCATTCTTTTCCTGTTACTTTCAGTTTTTCTTCTGCAGGAGTTGGGGTAGGGGACGGTTCTGTTGTACTGACTAAAGTTCCGTCTTCTCCGATTTTAAGGCTGGAATCTCCCTCATATGTAATCTGAGAAAGAACATCTGTCAGTTTCACATCAGTAACAGCGTCATCCAGCTTTACGACTGTTCTTCCGGCGCTAGCCTCCTGAACAGCAACACCAATAGCAGAGCCTGTAACAGCACCGCTTACATTGATCACACCGTCTTTGGCAAGCACAAGGTTACTTGTAGCTTCAAAAGAATTTGTAACGGTATTTCCTGTAACACTTAAGGTTCCCTGAATATTTACAGTTCCTTCACTGTAAATTGCACCGCCTGCTGCAGCGGAGTTTGCTGTAATTGTACCATTCTGAAGATATACATTTGCACCGGCTGCATTATTAATCGCACCACCATTTCCTGCCGTGCTGTTTGCTGTGATCGTACCTCCTAAAAGATATGCATTCGCACTGTTGTTGATTGCACTGCCATCTCCTGTTGTAGTATTACCTGTCAGAGTTGCTCCATCAGATAAAGCATAGTTACCACTTATCACTTCAACAATAGAACCAGTAACCCCTTCACCAGTTCCATCAACAATTAAAGTACTGTCAACAGCGCCTGTTGCCGCATCTTCTGCCGAACCTGCCATCTGAAGATTACCACCATTTACAGTAAACATGCTTCCGATAAATCCTGCCGCACGTTTAATAGTCGCATCTTCTGCTGCAACCAGCATAATATTTTTATTAGAAGGAACATCAACCGTAGCACTGATTTCAATATCACCTTTTACTTTGACGTACTTTGTCTCATCGGTCATATCTGCACTTTCAGGTACTGCCTCAAATGCTTCAGCAAGTGTTGAATAAGAATTTCCACCAACTACAATAGTAGATCCTGCCTCAGCAGCCTGCTCATCAGTTTCTTCAGCAGCCGGTGCCTCTGTAGGATCAGCTGTTGTTTCGGCAGGAGTTTCAGCCGGATCTTCCGGAGTCTCGGCTGGATCTTCAGCTGGTTCCTCAGGAGTTTCAGCCGGATTTTCAGAAGGTTCTTCTGCATCTGAAGAGTCAAGTTCACCTTCGGCTGATGTCTCAGCAGCAGCATCTGCTGCAAATGTGGCTGTCGGTGCCATTCCTACAGACAGGGCACCTGCCATTAATAATGCAAAAAGTTGTTTTTTTCTCATTGTATGTCCTCCCATAGATGAGTTTTAGTTAAAATCACTACTGACACCATCCGATTTCTTATTCCCCACGAAGCAGTCAGTAATCCCAAATCTGAATTGAAGTATAGCACATCTCTCAGAAAAAATCAATGTGCTGTCTATGGGCGTACCTGTCCGTTTCCATAGATGATATATTTCGTTGTGGTCAGAGCCAGAAGTCCCATAGGTCCCCTCGCATGAAGCTTCTGTGTGCTGATACCGATCTCTGCCCCGAAACCGAATTCAAATCCATCTGTAAAACGTGTGGAGGCATTGACATAAACTGCCGCAGCATCCACTTCATCCAGAAACTTCTGTGAATGTTCATAATTATTGGTAATAATTGCCTCTGAATGTTTTGTATTATATTTATTGATGTGAGCGATCGCCTCTTCCACAGAAGAAACCACTTTAATAGAAAGAATATAATCCAGATATTCTTTGCCCCAGTCTTCTTCTGTTGCGTGTACAGCTCCCGGGATCAACGCATAAGCCGCTTCATCTGCGCGGATCTCCACATGTTTCTCCTGCAGACGCTTTGCAAGGACTGGAAGCAGGGCATCCTTTACATCTTTATGTACAAGAACAGATTCGCAGGCATTGCAGACGCCTACTCTCTGAGTCTTGGCATTCATGATAATGTCTGCTGCCATCTCAAGGTCTGCGGTTTCATCCACATAAATATGGCAGTTTCCAGTACCGGTCTCAATCACAGGGATGGTGCTCTGCTCCACTACGGCTTTGATCAGGCCTCTGCCGCCTCGCGGGATGAGTACATCCACATACTGGTTCATCTTCATGAATTCTGCTGCTGTCTCTCTGGATGTATCAGAAATCAGCTGGATCGCATCCTCTGTCACGCCCTGTTCATTCAGAGTTTCCCTGATACAGTTTACAATGGCCTCGTTGGAATGGATCGCATCACTTCCACCCTTTAGGATTACTACATTACCGGTCTTAAAGCAGAGTGCAAATGCATCCGCAGTTACATTCGGTCTTGCTTCATAGATAATTCCGATCACGCCAAGAGGTACTCTCTTCTGCCCGATCAGCAGTCCGTTTGGGCGTTTTTTCATCCCGGTTACTTCCCCGACAGGATCATCCAGGGCTGATACCTGGCGCAGGCCCTCTGCCATTCCTTCAATCCTGCTCTCTGTGAGAAGAAGCCTGTCGATCAGCCCCTCAGGCATATGATTCCTTTTTCCGGTTTCCACATCCAACCTGTTGGCATTGATCAGAGTCTGTGCATCCTTTACCAGTTTGTCTGCTACTGCAAGAAGTACTTCATTCTTTTTGTTTGTAGAAAGATTTCTCATTTCTGTTTCAGCTGCCTTCGCATTCATGCCAAGGCGGTTCAGCATTTCATTCATGTTCAGGTCCCCTTTCAGTCAGTAAGATAGCATATCTCCTCTTCTGTTACTATGATCTGCGGACAGATATCAGTAGGTTCTGTGGGAACCTCCGGCAACATTTGAAAAGAAAATGCAATGGCAACTCTTTCAAGCTGCGGATGTTTCTCAAGATAACGGTCATAGAAGCCACCGCCGTATCCGACTCTGTGGTTTGCTCTGTCAAAAGCCACTCCCGGCATGATCATAAGAGCCTTTGACCAGTTGACGATCTCCCCCGATACAGGCTCAGGAATCCCAAAATATCCGGGTTCCAGCCGGGCAAAGTCTGTCAGCTTATAAAATACCATATCCTTTCCCACAACCTTGGGAACTGCAACCTCCTTGCCGGCCTTCCATGCTTCTTTTATAAGATACTCTGTGACAACTTCATGGTTGTAATCTGCATATACCAGAATGCGGTCCGCATTCTTAAATGCAGGAAGTGCGGTCACTTTGTCAGTGATCGTGCGGCTCATTGCCTCTATCTGTTCATCTGTGCGCAGCTTTCTTTCTGCGAAAATCTTCTTTCTAATGTCTTTTTTTGATTCCATATTTTTCACCCAGATTAATGATTGTTCCGTCTTCCTGCTGAACATCCACATTGTCCAGCTGAGCGCGAAGGTTCATGCGGACAGATGCAATATATTCCTTGCGCAGCAGTTCTCTTTCTTTTTTCTCTTCTTCAGTAAGCCCCACACTTTTGGCTTTATGTGCAAGTGCATTAATGCGGTCGATTTTCTCAACTTCCATAGTTCTTCCTCCTGTTTTTTGTCTGCGGCAGTCTGTCTGTAAACACTGCCATTTACTCTGTGAATGTCATTTGGCACCGGTAAATTTCCGGTATTATAACAGTCTGTCAATAATATCGATCAGATAAACTTCTTCTTTGGACTGGCTTACAAACAGCGTACCGTACCTGCGTCCCTCTGTGATCTTATGGATAATATGAAAATCGGCTCCGTTTGCGATCACCATATCTACGCCTGCTGCAGAAGCAATCTGTGCTGCTGTCAGCTTAGTAGCCATTCCGCCGGTTCCTACCTTACTTCCAGAAGTACCTTTTCCCATGTTAAGCAGATTATCATCCAGATTTTCTACCACATCAATGAATTTTGCATCAGGATTAGTATTGGGATCATCTGTAAAAAGACCATCAATATCTGATAACAGGATCAGCAGATCTGCCCGTACAAGTGCGGCAACCATTGCAGACAATGTATCATTATCTCCGAATTTCTCCAGATTCTGAAGCTCATAGGTGGAAATGGAGTCATTCTCGTTTACAATGGGAATCACTCCCAGACTGAGCAGTTCATTGAAAGTATTCTGAGCATTCTTTCGGTTAACATTATTAACCATAGTATTTTTGGTCATAAGGATCTGAGCGGAAAGCTGATTATATTCAGAAAAAAGTTTCTGATAAATCATCATCAGTCTGGCCTGTCCTACTGCTGCACATGCCTGTTTTCCTTTCAGTTCTGTGGGTTTCTCATGCATTCCAAGAGCTGCCACACCTGTTGCTATAGCTCCTGAAGAAACCAGTATGACATCTTTTCCCTGATTGCGAAGGTCACTGAGCTCTCTTGCCAGCACTTCCAGTTTGCGAAGGTTCAGTCTTCCTGTCTCCGAATGAGTCAGGGAAGAAGAACCGATCTTAATTACAATACGTTTTTTATCTTTAAGTCGTTCCCGGTAATTCATCTTTTTGTTACTCCATATAAATATATTTTTGTAACTGTTCAGTGTCTTTACAGTTACGAGACAAAATCCATCAGAAATTGCCTGCAATAACAGAATTTGAAGATCAGCGTGTAATCCCAAGCTCCTCCAGGGCTTTCGCCTGTTTTGCCTCCATGACTGCCGCTTCCCCGGGAGTCATATGGTCATATCCCAGCAGATGCAGCATACTGTGTGCAACCAGAAAACAGAATTCTCTTGTCACACTGTGTCCGTATTCCTCTGCCTGCGCAAATACCTTGTCAACTGAGATCATGATATCTCCAAGAAGAAGTTCGTCTGTATCCAGATCAAAGTAAGATTCATCTTCCTCCACAATATCATATCCTGCCGGTGTCTCAAAAGGAATCATAGGGAAGGATAAAACATCCGTAGGTCTTGCGATATCGCGAAACTCAGTATTAACTCTCTCAATCTCTTCGTTATCTGTAAGTACAAGATTCACCTGTGCATCATAGGGACATTTTTCCATTTCAAGAACCTTGTCAGCTACCTTTACTGCCAGTGTCTCATAGTCGATCCCCAGTTCACGCTCTGTCTCATAATCAATCTGCATGTTCATCGTTCATTTACCCCGTTTCTGCGTCTTGCCGGTCTTTCAGGTTTTTGTTTCTTCTCATAGGCATCATAAGCCTGTACGATCTGCTGTACCAGAGGATGACGGACAACATCCTTGCTGGTAAGCTGGCAGAAGCCAATGTCATCTATTTTTTTCAGTACTTTCATTGCCACGTCAAGTCCGGATGTGGTATCTCTTGGAAGATCTTTCTGTGAGGCATCTCCGGTGATGATAACCTTGGAACCAAATCCGATACGTGTCAGGAACATCTTCATCTGTGCCGGAGTAGTATTCTGTGCTTCATCGAGAATGATAAATGCATTATCCAGTGTACGTCCGCGCATATATGCAAGCGGTGCAACCTCGATCAGGCCGCGCTCCATATTTTTCGCAAAGCTGTCCGCTCCCATGATCTGGTACAGTGCATCATAGAGTGGTCTCAGATAAGGATCTACCTTGCTCTGCAGATCTCCCGGAAGAAATCCCAGCTTCTCACCGGCCTCAATAGCAGGACGTGTCAGGATGATCCTGCTGACCTCCTCATTTCGGAAGGCTGTGACAGCCATTGCCATCGCCAGATAGGTTTTGCCGGTACCGGCAGGACCTACACCGAACACGATCATTTTTTTGCGTATCTGTTCTACATAATCTTTCTGCCCCAGTGTTTTGGGCTTGATAGGTCTGCCCTGTATGGTGTTACAGATAAAATCTTTGTCTATTTCTGTGAGAACTTCGTTTCTCTGCTCCATTGCCAGAGAAAGAGCATAATTGACATTCTGTTTCGTGATCGTGTTGCCTCTTTTTGCAAGTACTGTCAGTTCTTCTATCAGTTTCTTCGCAGAAGCCGCATTCTGTTCATTGCCAAGTATCTTAAGGATTCCGTCTCTGGAGATCACTGTCACATTCAGTGTTCTCTCAATCAGCTTAAGATGCTCATCAAACTGGCCAAATACATTTGCTTCCAGTTCTGCGGGGACTTCTGTGTGTAATTCAATAATATTGCCAGCCATCCTGTGATGTCCTTTCCTGTTGATAAGTTAATAATGGATTATTGCCTCGTTTATGGACGATAATCAAAGTCCGGTTAAAACCAGATGCATCCATTGTAACACCTCCCTGCAACTTTTTAAATACAAATTTTTATGGAATTTTATGTTATCCGGCTTTTTTCGCCTGTCTGTTCGATGATAAGCAGGGTTCCTCCGGTAATGCACAGAGATTCTGTCAGCCTGGTAGTAATATGATTTTCACTGATCTTAATGCCATTTTGAAGCAGCTTCTTTTCATATTGATGAAATCTTCGCACAGCTTCCTTCTCGGCTCCTTTCCTGGTATAGGTTTCTTCTTTTACTGTATAATCAGTAGTTTCGGTCCATCCGATCCATACAGGAAGTATAAAATTTTCTGTGATACGCAGAGGAATTTCCTCTGTGATACGTTTCTGACCTGTATGTAATGCCGGATACAATCCCAGATACCAGTGCCCAAACCGGAAGTACATTTCTTTTTTCTTTTTGCCGGCAGGGATTTCTGTACGGTATTTTAATGGAAATTCCTGATAATAGGAAATTTGTCTGGAAATAAAAATATCCGCATCTGCATGAACGTATTCCTTTCGCAGGACTTCCTGACTGTCATTCATGATATGAAGTTCCCCGGATACCAGAAGTTCCCCTTTTTTGCAGGAATCCCCGGGCTTTTTTACCGGTATGCCCCTTCGGACGATCATATCTGTGATCACTCCGTCCTTGTCTGCGAGCAGATTACAGGGTGAGGTATTACTGTTGGTTTTTTGGGGGATAATTCCTTCCTGGATATTAAGAATCAGACGGGTTCCTTCTATTCTGGCAGATACCCAGGTAATCTCCGGAAAATTTTTCCGTACAGCTGCTGCAACTTCTGAACAGTTGATCTTTTTTTTGGACATCCCATGGTTTATATCCTGCTTATCCAGAAAATCGAGGATTTCTCCGGTACTGTTTCTGACATTTCCTTCAATATGGATATTCCAGATTCTCCCTGTCAAAAAAAATATCAGGATACCTCCCAGAATCATGCCTGTAAAAAAAGCCTTTCTTTTTTTATTCCTTAAAAAAAAGAAGGGCATTCCCCGTCTCTGTATGATCTGAATATGTACACCTGTTTTATTCCGGAGAGGTCTCAGGCGAAAGAAATCAGCGGCCTGCATTTGTGCCATAAGCTGGCCGTCCTCTCTGTACCGGATCTTTTCCATATAAACTTTTCTGCTTTTGCAGAGATTCAGAAAGCGTTCCAGATTTTCTCCTCTTACAAGGATGATCACATAACCATATATTAATTTCAAAAATTTCAACATTCGCTGTCACCCGCTTTTATATCATAAATACTTCCCGTCACTTTCATTGCACTGGAATTGTACCAGCGGATTTCAAGATTTTTCCCGGATATGGTCACTTTTCCGTAAAAAGACTGTATCACAATTTCAGAAGGTGTATATTTAAAAACAGATTTATAATTTTCGATAACAGCTTCCGTCTGACCTGTCAGTGTGACGATTGTTTCATTATATGCCAGATCAGGCGGAAGTTCTAATGCCAGCACCATCCGGTTTTTCCATTGTCCTGCTTTTTTCATAAAAAAAGCTCCTCCGGCTTTTACTATCAGTCTATGCCGGAAGAACTTTCTTTAAAACACGTTTCAGCAGCAATCATCGAAACAAAACCATAGAAAACCACAGAATTGTATTTCCACCCAGATTATATTCCATAGATTCACGCTCTACAATCTCATTTACTACTACACCATGACTTTCCAGACATGGATGCATCCGGTCAGGATATCTGCATGGCTTTCCCTCTTTATAGGCACATTTTTCACAGATATCACAGGATTCTGTAGACAGGATATAAGTTTTATACCCTTCTTTATTCAGATATTTTCCCACCTCTGTAGTCAGGTCCTCGTGTGCCCGTCTTGTAGAAAGCATTTCTTCCATGTTCATGATATCCGAAACTTCCGCTACACTGGAAAAGAAAACAGCCTGAGGATAACTTTTTATTTTTTTTTCACATTCCTGCAGGGTTCCTACTGCGGGGGGACAGGCCCAGGTAGAATCATAACGTTCGCATTCTTCTTGGCAGATCGTGCGCACGCGTTCCTGAATTGTAATATCTTTTGTGTCCAGTATGCGGTATTCAAAAATCGGGTACTGTGAAATAAATTCTTCAAATTTTTCTGTGTTCATAGTTTTCTTCTTTCTTTTGGACTTGTTGGTACATTCGTTCATTTATGATAGGGTTCGTGATTCATAATGCGGTAGCTTCTGTATATCTGTTCCAAAAGGATCATCTGCATCAGCTGATGCGGAAAAGTCATTCTGGAAAAGCTGAGCTTATAATCTGCACGTTTCAGAACACTCTCACTCAGTCCTAAGGAACCTCCGATCACAAATGCAATGGAACTGATACCGGAAACTCCCAGTTTCTCAATTTTTTGAGAGAGTTCTACAGAATCCGGCGTTTTTCCATCAATTGCCAGTGCGATAACATAATCCTGTTCGCGTATATGTTTCATCAGACGTTCGCCTTCTGTATTTTTAATCTGTGTGTTCAGTGCTTCTGACGCTTTATCCGGTGTTTTTTCATCTGCTACCTGACAGAAAGTCAGCCTGCAGTATCTGCTCAGCCGTTTGGCATATTCTGCGATTCCGTCACACAGATATTTTTCTTTGATCTTTCCAACTGTAACAATACGGATTTCCATGATCTTCTTCCTTCTATTTTAATAAAATCAGCGATAAAATCACAGTATTTTTAGTACTGCAGATAATATTCCATAGCAGTCATTTTACTGGTCTTGCCATTTGCTGCAACAAGAATAACATTCAGCCTATGGTAACCCACAGGCATGGAGATTGGCTGTTCATAAACAGTACTGTTAAGATCCGGTTCAGAATCAAATGCATAATATGCCTTACATCCATCCGGAACAGTGATCTTAATCTCTGTTTTTTTATTGTAATCCCCTGATTTAGGTGTTACTTTAGGGGCTTTCGGTGCATTTAAAACAATCACATACTTTCTGCTGATCACATCACTTTCGATGTTTTTATCATTTACACCAAAGGCTTTTAATTCAGTTGTGCCTTCCCTCAGAATAATAGGTTCTGTATATACTTTACTCTTTCTGGTAGGTGTGCTTCCATCTAATGTGTAATAAATCTTTTGGCAGTTACCTTCCAGTTTCAGAGTCTGCGTTGTAGTATAGGTTCCGGGGGCAGGATTTGATACAGGTGTTTCGCAGATATATTCTGCGCAGGCATTCTGCACCTCTCTGTCAGCAGATTTCAGGATCAGTCTGACTTCGTTGGTCTTTCCCTCCTGTGTAAGAAGCTTCACATACTCTTTATATATTCCTGTTCCCGCAGTTTTGTTCTGGATAAACGGGCGCAAAACAAGAAGTGCAGATCGTTTATCGCCTGATTTCTCCATACTTTTGGCCAGAAGAAGATTGGCGGCTTCATTTTTGGGATTTTTATCCAGAGCATTTTCTGCAATCCGCTGTGCTTCTTCATAGTTTTGCTGTGCATATTGTTTTTTTGCCCTAGAATATAAGGCAGAAAAAGTATTTAACTGCCGATAACAAAAGAACCCCAGCAGTGTCGCCGCACACAGAAGCAGACATAGAAGCTGTTTTCTGCTGAATTTCAGCTTTCTTCTTTTTGGATGCTTGAAATATTTTATAATTTTTGTTTTCTGTTTTTTTTCGGATGGGCGGTTCTGCTGCTCCTTTTTCATCAGAGTTTCCACTGTGCTGAATTCTCTTACCCAGGGTATCTCCGCAAGGCAGTAGGGGCAGTACAGAGAGCCTTTTTCCACCTCTTTATGACATTTAGGACATTTCATAGACAGTCCTCACTTACTGATTTTCCAGATAATTCTGAAACTCCTCCATAGACATAAGAACTTTTCTCGGTTTTGTTCCCTCTTCCGGTCCCACCACACCTGCGTCGCAGAGCTGATCCATGATTCTTGCCGCTCTGTTGAAACCAATCTTAAACATTCTCTGCAGCATACCAATAGAAGCTTTCTCTTTCTCTATGATAAACTTACCTGCTTCTTCAAAATGGATGTCCCTTTCATCTCCGGACATACCTGTTGTTACAGGAGAATTTACCTGCTGCTCGATCTGTTGGTTATACTGGACACCCGGATTTTTATCTGCAAGAAATTCAACCACAGCACTTACCTCATCATCAGATACAAATGCACCCTGAAGTCTTGCAGGCTTCTGATATCCCTGAGGATAAAAGAGCATATCACCTTTTCCAAGAAGCTTCTCGGCTCCGTTCATATCCAGAATTGTCCTGGAATCCACACCGGAAGATACAGAGAAAGCAATTCTGGAAGGCATATTCGCCTTGATCAGACCGGTGATAACATTTACAGACGGCCTCTGTGTGGCAATGATCAGATGGATACCTGCCGCACGTGCAAGCTGGGCCAGGCGACAGATAGCATCCTCCACCTCTCCGGGCGCAACCATCATAAGGTCTGCAAGCTCATCCACGATGATCACGATCTGCGGCATTTTCACAGGTTCTTCTTCAGCTCCTGCCGCCTTGATCTGCTCTGCTTTTCTATTATATTCATCCAGATTACGGACACCGTACTCCGCAAATGTATTGTAACGGTTTGTCATCTCCTGTACTGCCCAGTTTAATGCGCCTGCTGCTTTCTTCGGATCTGTCACAACCGGAATAAACAAATGTGGAATTCCGTTATACACACTGAGCTCTACTACTTTAGGATCGATCATGATAAGCTTTACTTCATCCGGCTTTGCCTTGTACAGGATACTGATGATAAGTGTATTGATACATACTGATTTACCTGAACCGGTTGCACCTGCGATGAGAAGATGTGGCATTTTGGCAATATCCGCAACTACAGTCTTACCTGCAATATCCTTTCCTACTGCAAAAGAAAGTTTGGATTTTGCCTTCTGAAATTCTTCTGACTGGAGCAGATCTCTGAGCATAACCGTACTGTTCTCTTTATTGGGAACTTCAATGCCCACTGCTGCTTTGCCGGGGATCGGTGCTTCAATACGGATATCAGGAGTGGCAAGATTCAGTTTGATGTCATCTGCAAGACCTACAATTTTGCTGACCTTCACTCCCATCTCGGGCTGAAGTTCATAACGGGTAACTGTTGGTCCGCAGCTCACATTAGTGACAGTCACGTTCACGCCGAAATTGTGAAGTACTTCCTGGAGTTTTTTTGCAGTCTTACGCAGATAGGCATCAGAATCCCCCTGAGCTTTGCTGCTTCCTTTCTTCAGCAGATTTAAGGCTGGAAATTTATATTCTTTTTTTACGGCTGCTTCCTGTCGGGTGATCTCATGCTGAATGTTTACAATTCCGCTCTGTATCTCTTTTTCAGAAGATTTGGGGTTTTTCGAAGGCGGCCGCACTGCCTTCTCATCCTGAAAAGGGGGCAGATCTTCCTCCGGTTCTGAAACCACAGATTTCTTCCGGTCAGTGACAGCATCTTCAAATGGAAGGTCTTCCTGCTGTTGTGATTCATTATCTGCCTCGTATGTATCCGGGGATGTATCCGCTCTGTGAATCTCAAAATTCATCGGAGCATCGATGTATGGTTTATTATCCGCATCATCAGAGGATTTAATCCCTGTGTTCTCGGTATCCTCCGCAGCTTCGGCTGTTTCTGCTGCTGCTTTATCTGTATCTGCTGCTTTTTTCAGAAGTTTCCCCTTTTTCTTTGGCTTCTGTTCAGAATAGCCTGTCAGCTTGGTTCCTTCCAGAAAGCCGCCTTTTTTCATTTTTTTTGCTTCCGAAGGATCCATGAGAAAGTCATCATCTGAAAATTCATCATCGCCAATTTCTTCCTCCAGTCTGCGGACTCTTTCTTCACGCCGCTGTTCTCTTATAAGCTGACGTTCTCTGGCACGTTCTTCTCTATATCGCTCACGTTCAGGCTGCCCCTGCATATAGCGCATATGTCTGTCTTTTACAAAATCACACACCTTTATAACCAGCCGCGTTACAAAATCAAGCAGAGAGCGCTGTGTGATAATGATCATACATACAACAAATGCCAGTATAATGATCACATATCCGCCGATAGTTCCAAAAGCAGATGTGACAGAAATACAGATCGCTCCTCCGATCAGACCACCGCCTGTTTTATAATCTGCGCTTAAAGCATAATAATCCAGCAAAGCTGTACTCTGCATATATCCGTCTGTGAGAAGCTGCGCTGCCCCACACAGAAACAGAAACATCACAAACGCCGCTGCAAGTTTCTTATATGCCAGCCGGTTTGTTTTATTGATCAGAATAAATGCTGATTCAAGGAAAAATACGATTGGAAACAGATATGCCATCAGTCCCATCAGACCGAAACAGAAATTGCTGATCGCATCTCCCACAAAACCACCTGCTCCAAAATTGCTTGCCATCAGGATTACACATGCAGCTAAAATCACAAATAATATGATTTCTGTCTGAAATCTGCCGACTTCCTGTTCCATTGCTGTCTTCTTTTTTGTATTTCTTCCCGAATGCCCGGTATTCTTACTCTTTGATGCTGCCATTCTAAGGCTCCCCTCCTTGATCTTCTCGTAAATATCTTCCCTTTACAGGGCAAAATTTAATGCCAGTGTAATAATACCGACTATAAATGAATAATATGCAAAATAGCGTAATTTTATATTCTGAGTCATGGCTATTGTATTTCGGATAACAAGACATCCCGCAAAACCGGCGATGATCATTGCAAATACATAGGTAAACCCAAGTCCTGCCGTCATTTCAGAAGCACCAAAATTTCCGATTTCCGTAAAAAAAGCACCTATGATAGCAGGTAGACTCATAAAAACAGAAAAACGAACCGCAAATTTGCGGTTATATCCGCATAACAGTGCAGCACATAACGTAAATCCCATTCTGGAAATCCCCGGAAAGACAGCAAGCCCCTGACAAATTCCAATCCACATGGCGCTGTCATAAGAAGCCTCTCTCGGTCCCTTTTTTCCACCGGATTTATTCAGATCTGTTACCAGAAGAAATACGCCTGTAAGTAAAAATCCGATTCCCGGAACAATCTGAGAGTCTGCGGCCAGAAGAGCCAGCCGTTTTCCTGTAAGTCCCAGAAGTGCTGTTGGAATCATGGAAATCACAAGAAGTGCACCTGTTTTCCGATATGTTCCGGTGACTATTCTGGCATAGCCCAAACTTTCCCCTGTCTTCTTGTTATGGATATATAGATTCAGATTACCGATCATATCCATAAACATCCCCAGAAGTCCCAGTCCGATTTTTTTTAAATCTTTGCGGAACAAAAATATAATTGCTGCCGCACTTCCAAGATGGAACATCGTTTCTGACAGCAATCCGGTTTCGTGGCTGATTCCCATATATTGTTCCAATATGCATAAATGTCCCAGGCTGCTGACAGGAAGAAATTCCGTCACAGCCTGAATGACAGCCAAAAATATCAAATATACAACGATCATAGAACTGATTCCTTTTTGTTTCTCCAAAATTATGGTTTATTATAGCACACTCAGAAAGGCTTTACAATAAAAAGCCCCCTGACTGTCATGTTCACAACGTAGCCAAAAGTTACTGTTCACTCCGTTCCCAGCAACACGCTTCGCGATGCACAGAATTTATGCTAATCGCATAAATTCGCGCAGTATGTCTCGGGTTTTCTGTGACCTTCGCTCACAAAAAACACCTCGCGGGATATTACCAGTGAACAGTAACAGCCAGAATTCATTCATTTTCCTGCTGCTTTTTTTCTTTTTCATGTGCCAGCAGTTCCTGTACCGATTTATGTGCAATCCGGAATTCTTTTTCAAAATAAGCATTGATCTCTGCACCGTATAACAGAAGATTCATACAGATATACAACCATACCATGACCATGATGATCGTCGCAAGGTTTCCGTACATATTACTGAACCCCGGAAAAATCTCAAAATAAAAAGAGAATCCGTATGAAAATATCGACCATGCAACTGCTATGATCAAGGCTCCGGGAATCTGGCTTTTGAATGTGGCTTTTCTGTTCGGAAGAACCTTATACAACATAAGAAAAACCAGAAACAACACACCAAATACCAACAGTGCTCTTGCCCCCAGTATTTTTCCCAGAACTCTTCCAAGAAAAGGAATATATCTTGATACAGCTTTCTGTATTTCGTTTCCGAGTACAAGCATAAGCAGAGACACGATTACCGCAATCACCAGTGATAAAGTATAGAATACTGCATAAATTCTGGTTAACAGCCAGTTACGGGTTTCTTTTACGTGATAAATGGTATTTAATCCATTGATGATAGACTGCATTCCTTTTCCGGCAGACCACAGTGCCACAATTGCTGACAAAGGGACAATTGCAGTACTTCTTTTGTATACATCTACCACGATCCCCAGAACAAAACTCTGCAGATTCTCCGGAATAAAAGCAACGATCGCATCCCTGACTACATTATAGGTCAGAGGTGTATACCGTACCAGTGTAGTCAGAAACAGAATACAGGGAATAAAAGACATGATCAGAAAATACGCTGCCTGTGTCGCATAAGCTCCTACGTGATCTCCGGATACACGTTCCATAAACCCGAATAAAAGCCCTGTAACAGACCGGGTTTTATTTTTCTTTTTCATATATGTCTCCATTCTGTTATTTTACAGCAGTCATTTCAGATAATGCATTTATGGTGATTGCTGTAATTATAAAGATAACTGTTTCGAATATCTCTGTTTACTATCATACCATGAAACTGCCGTTATGACAAACATGAATTATGGATAATAAAATCCGGTTCTTTTCATGCTGGAACGCTGTAGATATGAAAAAAACCGGATCAATATGTAATTAGTTTTATGGTCAGATTTTTACTTTCTGATGTAGAAATGATAAGCAGTCACAGAATCATACTGTTCACCTGCATTAAGAATCGGGGAGTGGAAATCTTCAACATTGACCGCATTCGGTTCAACCTGCGTTTCCAGACAGAAAGCATCCCGCTTATTGTAAGTATGACCATTTTTACCATGTTCATTTTCGACAAAATTTGCTGCGTAAAACTGTACACATGGACAGTCGGAAGTGACATCCATGGCAATTCCGGTTTTATCACTGTATGCGGTTGCGATCAGTCTTCTGTTTCCTTTTGCATAGTTGTCTGTCACATAATTGTGGTCATATCCGCCTGTGAATTTCAGCTGCTCAAATTCTGCTTCAATATCCTGCCCGATCTGTTTGGCAGTTCTGAAATCCATGGGAGTCCCTGCAACTTCCTCATACACTCCTGTAGGAATGGAATGACTGTCGGCTACAGGTGTATAATATTTTGCATGGATTGTAAGATACTGATCCATGGCGGTTCCGCTTCCCTCACCATTCAGATTGAAATAAGAATGATTTGTCATATTGGCAACTGTCGGCTCATCGCAGATTCCCTGATAATGGATCCTCAGTTCGTTGTCTTCCGTAAACTCATATTTTACAGACACATCAAATTCTCCCGGGAAACCATTCTCGCCATCCGGACTTATACGGTTAAATATAACACTGTTTTTATCATCGGAAATCTCAGCCACTTTCCAGAGCTTTTTTTCAAATCCGTCAGGACCGCTGTGAAGATTATTGTCATTCTCATTCTGAGCAAGAACTACTTCTTTGCCATTGACAGAGAATTTCGCACCGCCGATGCGGTTTCCGTTTCTGCCGATGGTTGAACCGAAAAAGCATCCATTTACTTCATAAGATGCCAGATCATCATATCCAAGTACTACGTCTGTTAAAGTACCATCTTTATCAGGTACGCAGACCTTAACCAGGATTGCTCCAAAATCTGTCACTTCCGCATATGCCCCGGATTTGTTTTCCAGATGAAAAATTTTTACTGTTTCCCCAGTCTGTAATACACCGAACTTTCTTTCAGAAACACTCATTGTTTCCAACCTCCCGTATCATAAAATAATATTAAATCCAAAAGATAATAAAAAAGAGCCTTTCTACGGCTCATTTTTACAGTTCCCGAAATGCCGTTCCCTTCCCATTGACGCCTAGCCGCAGCTAGGTGGGTATCCTCAACAGACCTTCTGTCTTCCGCTGCATAATGACGGCCTGACATCCGGCCTGCGATGTTGGGTTCCCGTTAAAGTCGATGTAGGTTCAAAAAAAGAAGGGGCCTCGTACATTTCAGGATATTCACTGTTTTTAACTGATTTTTATTATACTCCAGTATATGTTCTTTTTCAACATAAAATGTAGAATTAATTATATTTTTTATAATATGGAGATTATCGGTTACTGTTCACAACCAATGTCATTAACTTAAGCAATTTGCCAATACTGCATTGATGAAAATATCAGCAGAAGGATTTGATTATGATAAAAAATGGGATATTGATGGATCAAGATACAACGTCTTACTAAAATTTAGGTATAACAAAAAGACAAAATCAATATTTAACATTGAAATTTGTCTAAAGATGAAATATAGTAATATATGAGTTAATGCTAATGTCTATAACAAAAACTCATCGGAAGTTTAAACCTATGCTGGCGGGCAAAGGTTCTTCCAGGTCTGATCGGCTCAATATTTTGAGCGATCAGACTTTCTACATTTATCTTTGTTATCCCATCGTGAATCCTTAAGAAATCCCTGCATGTTTTAAGTGCGGATGAATAATTCGCCTGATATTCATAAGCACGATCTTCCCGATCAACAGTTACATTTATGATTATGCTGGAACTGAAATTATATAGAATAACTCTTGCCCATACTTCCTGCACAATATAATCATATTTTTTTGAGTGAAACGCTTTCAGACACAGGGAATATTTCAAATCCCGGAAAGAGTTTTCCTCCTGCCATCTCAGATGATAAAGAGCTTTGAAATCTTCAGCTTTAAACTCTTCTTCTGGAAGATTCGTAGCAATGTTTTCATAAGAGCCATCATCAAGCTGTACGCGTAACAAACGTAAAGTAAGGTCATATTCCGTTCTTTGATCATTGAGATAATCCATCGGAGCATTCTGATAAATGTACCGGTATGAAGAGAATAGTTCAGGCCTGGAATATTTGCTTACAGCTTTAGACCTCGTCAGTATAAGAGAGATATCTTCATCAAAAGCTGGCAGGGTATCAACCGGGTATCCCATCATTCCGGAAGCTCTTTTATCGTTACATCGGATAAGGAAGTACTGCCCCTTTTCAATCACATGGGCAAAGTTGTTGTAAGAAGTATAACCTCTGTCCCCAAAGAAAATGACTTTGGAGTGTTCAGGGATATCTGCAGAATCAACCATGGAACAAAAAGCAGAATACTCATTCCGCTTTCGGGCAGGCTGGACTAAAATATCAGTAAAACGCTTATCAAGTAAAGAAAACATAGCATTGATATGGATCTGGTTAAATCCTCTGGTAGATTTACCATTTGGTTCAAAATAGGTATCCTTATCTTCAGAGTTAAGAAAAATATCACAGGAAGAACCATCACAGGCCCAGAATTCATATTTACCGTTATATAGTTTTTTAGGAAGTTTCCTGTTAAAAGCAAGAAGAAGATTCCGAAAAGCATCTTCCCTGATCTTTTTACGCTGTCTGTAAAAAGCCGCTTTGGAAGGTGCATCGATAGTACGTCCGAAAAAACGGTATAGTTCTTCCCTGATACAGTCAGCTTCCATAGTCAGAAACATCAGCATATAATCTTTAAAACCGAGTTTTCTGTTTCTGATAAAATCAACTCCGGGTTTGACAGCATATTTTTCGGGTGTTTTGGAAAGATCATTGATAGCAGCAAGTAAAATAGCTTTGATAGAATCTGAATAGTTCATAAATAAATACTCCTTTGATTAAGTAATTAAAAATAACAGTGCCTAATCAAAGGGCGTTATTACTGATTGATCAGTAATAACGCCGCATATTGAGGAGTATTTGTCAAGTAATATTTTAGAAAATATCAAGTAGGTATCAGAGAGATCATTGCCTGTTTAACAAGCAACAATCTCTTAAGTTAATGACATTGCCTTTGAACAGTAACAAAAATATCGTACAGGGCTTTCTAATATATAATGTGTTTGCTGAATCCATTACAAGATAAGGTTGTGATATGCAAGAGACAAATCATCCTCATTTGCGCAGGAACAGTCGCTACTACCTATATCTTACCTTTCCACTCTCTGTGGAATTTTAATGACTCTTTTGCATACTCTATAGTAATCTGTTACTTCTTAATAAAATGCAATTCCAAGAAATACTGCAAATGCCAGTCCAATCAATGTAATACATACAGATGTGATAAAGATCGGTTTGTAGCTTTCTTTATGTGTCATACCACAGGCAGCCAGGCAGGTAATCACCATACTGTTATGCGGCAGTGTATCCAGACCATTGCATGCAATTGCAGCTATACGGTGTAAAACTTCAGGATTTACTCCCAAGTCCATATATTTTTGTGCAAATACTTCCATAGCGATTCCGATACCACCAGAACCGGAACCAGTTGCTCCAGCAATCAATGTGGTAGCACTTGCAAAAGAAATCAGTGGGTTTCCACCAAGGTTTGACAGCATATCTATCAGATTCTGGAATCCCACAGTTGATTTAACAACATAACCAAATCCAACAACTGCTGCAGTATTCATAATTACCATGCTGGCACGTTTTACACCGTCATCGATCAAATTCAGTTTTTTCGGAGTAGTATTCCAATATAAAATCACACAACAGAAAGAAGCTAAAATAATTGCAATATTTACATTTACCTTAAATACATTTAACAGAACAAATAACAGAACCATCGGAACCACAGATCTCCATGGTTTTACAGTCTCCAATTCTTCAAATGCTTTCATTTTTTCTGCAATATCAGGTGTAATTACAAATCCGTCATTATTTTTCTTTGCTTTTCTGAATTCATACTCCAGATAAATAATACACAGAATACTGCTGAAGACACCAGTTGCAATACCAAGACCGGAAGCTGCCATAGTATCTGTACCAAGATACTGTGTTGGAAGCACATTCAATATAGAAGGAGAACCCGGGAACATGGAACTGTTATACGCCAGAGAAGTATAAATAACACCCGGAATCAACCATCTTGGCAGATTTTCCTGTTTAAATACGCACAGGAAGATCGGATAAGCGATAAACATCAATGCCCATCCATTCACACCTATATATCCTAAGATCAGCACTGCAAGCATACAACCATAAATTGCTCCACGTCCACCCACTTTAGAATAGATCATTTTTGCAAATGCTGCTGCAGCTCCAGATCCTTCCATTATAGATGCAAATACGGTTCCGGTTGCAAAAAGCAAAAAGTTATTCTTCAGGAAATCAGAAAATCCTGTAAAATATGTATCTGTAATTGTATCCAACACAGACAAACCACTGAATATTGCTAAAATTGCAACACATATTAATGTTCCCACAACTGGGTTAAATTTACGATAGCAAATAATAATCAACACAACAAGTGCAACAATAATTCCCAATAAACTCATATCCATAGTTTTATCCCCCTACTGTATGTTTCCTGAAAGTTCAACCGGTACAGCTCCGCCAAGTTTTACGCTTGTGATAATCATTCCGTTTACACTGCCATCCTGGAAATGCAGCGTATAGGTATCGTAACCTGACATATTTAACCAGTACTGCTTTATAACCAATGTCTTATCATCTTTGAATGCATAAGAAAAGCTATTAAGAAAATGATGCGGATCATCAAATACAGCTTCCTGTGTAATCCAGTTTTCAAATCCAGCCTCTACACTTACCTGCTTGTCCTTCAGGTAAAAATTAATCAGCAGTACATTTTCTGTTTTTCTATTAATCTTTATGCTTTGAATTTCCCGGTCATTTTCTTCAAAGGAGAGTGTTTTATCAAACCATTTTCCTTCCAAACAGGAATTTTTTGCTCCTTCCGGATATGGAAGACACAAGTCATCCAGATATTTTTTCAGTTTTTTCTCTCCATCTACATCTGTTTCCAATGTTCCTCTCTCTGTCGGTATAAACAACTTTTCATTTACGATTTTGCTAATCAAACGGTTCGGATTTCCATTCGTATCACTTGCTCCTGCTGTGATTGCAACTGCCAGTTTTTTCTCTGGATTAACCACGATCACATTTCCGAAAGCTCCATAAACGCCGAAGGAATGATCAGCAGTGATCCAATACTGATATCCGTATCCACAGACTGGATATTTTTCTTCTGGAGTATCAATTTGTTTTCTGGTTGCTTCTTTAAGATATTCTTCCGGAATAAGTGTTTTTCCGTTCCATTTTCCCATATTGGCAAGTAATATTGCAATTTTCGCGATGTCGGGTGTTTTCAAATACAACCCCCATCCTCCGACTGTATTGCCTTCTGGGCTTTCCAACCATTCGATATCGGTAATACCCATTGGTTTCAAAACACGTTCTTTCATCAGTGCAAGCACATTTTTATGCATGGTTTTTGTAACCAGTGAAGACAACATATAGCTTGCTCCTGTATCATACTGAAAGACAGTTCCCGGATCATGAGGTAATTTGTATGTAAAATAATGTGTGATCCAGGAATCTGTCACTCCACGAAAACAGGTGCTTAATCTGCAGGAATTTGCTGCCATTGTTAACAGATTACGAACTGTCAGCTGATCGATTCGTTTATCATATTCTTCCGGCAAATACTCTTTAAAATAATCTATCACCAGATCATCCAGATGTAATTTTCCCTCGTCGATTGCAATCCCTACTGCAATACTGTTCATACTTTTCGAAAATGAATGAAGCATCTGCATAGGTTCTTCCGTATATGGTTGAATGCATTTTGAAAAAATCACATCGTTATCGCATACTACAGATATAGAATGAATATCTTCGACGAATGTCTACAGTTCCTGTACCATACACAACAGATTATCTGAAGATATTCCATAGGCTTCTGGTTTATTTTTTATCATTTTGTGCTCCTTCTTTCAATATTATTGTATTAAATTCTTTCTAAACATTCACGTGAAGTATTTTCCACTATACTATCACAAGTTGTTTCTGGAAACAATTGATAGAATCGTCAAAAATTAATGTTCTGTTTTGGTAGAATTAAACAATTTATTTGTTTTGTTTTATGAATCATTTGATTCTTTTTCGAATTATAACATTCTCCATTGAATTAAAAAAATTTTTTTGCTATACTTGTCATATGATATTTTATTTATGGAGGTTACAATGAGCCTGGATCAACTAATCTATGAAAAAATCCCTTCACTATCGGCAGGACAACGAAAAGTTGCAGAATATATTTTAAATAATAAAGATGAATTCAGCTATGCAACACTAGCTAAACTCAGTAAGGATATTTCTGTCAGTGAAACAACTGTTATTCGTTTTGCTTATTCTCTTGGCTTTGACAGTTTTTCTGCCATGCAGCAAAAACTTCGTGAAGAAATTCTTTCTGTACCACAGCGCAATGTAGAGGGACAAATTCAAAATCAGACATTTTATCAAAAAGTTTTTTCCAGAGAAACGCAGGCACTGCAAGACTGGATCTCACATATAAATGAAGAGCTTCTGGACAAGACCGTAGAAGCTCTTCTGAATGCAGATCATATTCTGGTAACCGGAGCACGCTCTTCTTATCATGCTGCCAACTGGTTTGGGAATCGTCTGAACCTTTTACTTGGTAATACTCACATTATCCAAGAATTTTACGATCCTCGTTTTGATTTATTAAATCATATCACAGATAAAACTGTTGTCATCAGTATAGCATTTGCCAGATATACCAAATGGACGTATCGTTATGCGGATTCTGCAAAAAAAATGGGTGCAACCCTTGTCTCCATTACAGACAGTGTTTCCTCTCCTTTTTTTAATATTTCCCATTATACGATTCTTGCTGCTCCGGTAAAAGACAGTATGGGATTTAGTTCACCTATTTGTATGTATTGCTTATTTGATGCGATTATATCTAAAATCCATGATGAGCGAAAAGATATGATAGTAGAACGTTTAAAACAATATGAAGATACCTATCGGGATTTTGATATGTATTATGAGTAAAACAAAAGATGCTATAAAATTAATAGCTGGATACGTGCTAATTGTCTTGGCAATCTTAATGAAGTTTATTGCATAAAAAGCAAAAGACAGCAAATTAAAATAGGATATCATCTTTTTCTACAGAACCCTACATGACAGCAGACAGGACTTTTACCAATATCTTGTAAATAAAAACCGTCCATGGAAATACTAGTACAGGATTGAAATAAAATTGCGCGTCGGACTCTCATCATTGGAAAATAACGAGAATGCGACGCGCAGTTATTCAAAGGATGAACTGAATGGTACTTTTATTCTTCATCCGCATGATAAATCCCCACATAGCCCTGCGGTTCTACTCTGACAATCTGCTCAACTTCCTCTGTTTTCTCCGGGAAGTCCGCTTCTGTATGAAATCTCACACAGGTTCCGCAGGAGGAGCTTAAATCTCTTGGGACAGGCATGACTTCTGCACTCAGATTCATTGCCTGGCAGTTTCTTCGAAACTGAATAGCTCCATAATGGGAATAGAAGGTTGCTATATATGTGATCATTTTGTAAGTTTCAGCAGGATATCATCTCCCTGCTCTGTTGCCTGTACCTGATATCCCTGATGTGTTGCAAATCTGGATACATTCTCTTTTGCAACTACGTTATCAACCAGGATCTCATATTCTTTGTCTCCGGATTCCATTGCATTCTTTGCGCGGATCACTGGTTCCGGACAGGATAAACCTCTTGCATCTATTTTCTTCATTCGTCTTTCTCTCCTTTTAGAATGTGTCTAAAAAATACTTTCCACAAAGTGAGCGTATTGATTGCGGAAATAATGTCTGCATTCCAACAATCAGGCTTCTTCTTTTCTCATGGAGTTCACTGCCGCAATCACAGCAACTACCACAATCCCAATAATAACTGCGATCTTTCCGTTTGCTGTAGGACCTTCACCGGAAGATGCCAGTCCGAAGTTATGGGCAAAAGCAGCACCTGCCATCAGACCGAGAACGGTCACAGCGGAGTCTGTATTTCCCTCGCCTGCAAGGATTAGCTGACGAAGCGGGCATCCACCAAGGAGAATACATCCAAAGCCTGCCAGATACATTCCCAGTGCGTTCCACAGTCCGTCTGTATGTGCGATCGGCTGTCCCGCAAATCCCGGATTGAAATAGGATGTTCCTGTAACTGCACCGAGGATCAGATTCATTACCAATGCTGTCACAAGAATTGCAGCAAAACCGAACAGTAATTTATATTCTTTGAAAAGTACCGCATCACGGATACCGCCGACCATACACAGACGTGTTCTCTGAGCCAGGATACCAACAATAATTCCTGCTGCCAGTGCAATAATGATTGCAGCATGTTTTGCTCCAGGTCCACCTTCCGGCTCTGTGAAATGGATAAATGCAGGTGCAGCTGCCAGTAACAGCAGCATCACGATCTGGAATGCCGGATAAATACTGCCTTCCAGCTTCGGCATCTTATAAGAACGTTTCAGTGTGTAACCTTTCTTCAGAAAAACAGTTCCTGTAAGAATACCGGCTACAAATCCAACAAGTCCAAACAATGCATTTCCGTCTCCGCCTGCCAGACGCAGGATCATACGGAATGGACATCCGAGGAACATCAGACATCCGATCATAACAAATGCACCAAGTGTAAATCTGGTCACAGGTGCAGAGCCGCCTCTTGGACGGAACTCTTTCTTAACAAGTGAAATGATACATGCTCCAAGCACCAGACCAATGATCTCCGGACGGATATACTGAACTGCTGCCGCTGAATGAAGTCCCAGCGCACCTGTAGTATCTCTCAGGAAGCAGGCAATACAAAATCCCATATTTGCCGGATTTCCAAAAAACACCAGAATTGCAGCGATCAGACCGATCACGCCTCCTGCCAGAACTATGGTTCCCTTTTCGTTTTTCATTTATTTCTTTCCTCCTTTTGCACTGACTTTTTTTGTTGTCAGCACAATTTCTTTGTATCTATTTTATCATTTTTATGCTGAAATCACTAATTCATTATAGCCGTATTTTATAGTTATTTATAGAAATTATTTATAAGTTGTGCTATACTATAATGATGTTAGGGGCAAAAAGTATTTTGCCCCTAACCTGATATCTACGAATTGTTCCGCAGCAAACTAGCTCCTGCAATTCTCATATCATATAATCTTTAATTATATAAAAATCGGGGGATTTGTTACTGTCAACTACCCATCACCTAAAGGTAATGGGCTTGTAACTGCCCAGTCGTAGTAACGGCTTACGCCTCCGACCTTTTATCCCCAATAGGCATTGCTGCCTAAAGTGGCGTTACATCATTGGGTGGTTGACAGCACCCTTTGTAGCAGAGTTTACTCTGTTGTTTCCGCCCATGACAAACGAAAGGATTTATTTATGAAAACAGCAGAGACTCCCGCAGGGACATTTACGATCAACAGATCCGAAATTCCCGCGAATTACATATGTGCGGCAGAACAGAAAATAGAAAAGATCAGTGAAAATCATATTCGGATCATCACGATGGATCAGGAAGTTTTATTCGAAAATCAGATACTTTCTCCAAGAATCTGCCAAAGCTGCATGAACCCTGAAAAGATTACAATCTATCCACTGGAAATAGAATGTATTGGGGAAAAAGTACGTTTCAAAGACCATTATAGTGCAAAAGAATGGAAAAAAAGCGAACCGCTTCCGGAGATTCGTGAATGGTATCCACACATAAAAAAAGCCGGATGCATTCCATGCAGAAACTGTGGAAGATGTTAAAATTGCACATATGTGCATTAACTGAAAATATGTTGAAAACAAAAATCTGAAATGCTATCATGCAATCGAAATCACAAGTAAACAAGTATTGGGGTAACAAAAGGGAGATTGCATGATGAAAAAGTATGAGATTGGATTATATGAAAAAGCCATGAGAAATACATTATCATGGAGCGAAAAATTAGGATGTGCGAAAGAATGCGGCTATGACTACATGGAAATGTGCATAGATGCCACAGATGAGAAAATCAACCGCATCTTCATGGACACAGCAGAAAAGAAAAAAATTATGGAAGCTGTATTTCAGGCAGGACTTCCGATCGGTTCCATGAGTGTAAGTGCTTTAACGAAATATGCACTGGGTGACCCGGACGAAGAAATCCGAAAGAAAGCAATGCAGATCGCAGAGAAATCCATAGAACTTGCGGTTGACCTGGGTGTGCGTACAGAGGTGTATGACCGTTCAGGAGAAATGGAGCATTCTGGCTACGGTAGCAAACTTATATTACAATTCCGAAATGACACAGAATGAAATCGCAGACAGAATGATAGGAATCACCTACAATGATCTGGAAAAATGCAAAAATGTAGTCTGCATAGCCTACGGCGAAGCCAAAGCCAAACCAATCGCCGGGGCCCTTCGTGGCGGTTTCATCAACACCTTCATCATCGATTCCGCCTGCGGTGAAAAACTGCTGGAACAATAAAAAAATTCATGTTAAGATAGGAAACAGAAAAAAGGAATCAAATCATGAGGAGAACACAGATATGGAGAATATTTTTCACAGAGTAAGTATCAGAAAATATCAGGACAAACCAGTAGAGAAAGAAAAGATCATGCAGATCCTGAAAGCGGGTATGCAGGCACCGAGTGCATGTAATCAGCAGCCGTGGGAGTTTTATGTAGTGACTGATAAAGAGAAAATCGAAGAACTGTCAAAGGCAACTCCATATTCCAGATGTGCGGCAGGAGCACCTGTTGTCATTGTTCCGGTATATCGCACCAAAGGTCTGGTAGTGCAGGATATGGCACAGATTGATATGTCCATTGCGCAGGAGAATATCTGGCTTGAGACGGATGCACTGGGACTTGGCGGTGTCTGGATCGGAATTGCACCAATGCAGGATCGTATGGATCTGGTTCACGATATGCTGCATCTTCCGGCAGATGTGGAAGTCTTTTCTTTGTTTGCACTGGGATATCCGGCAGAAGAAAGAGAACAGCAGAACCGTTTTGATGAGACACGAATCCACTTTATCGAAAAATAAAGGAAGCAATCCATGAGCAATCTATCAGAACAGATAAAACAAAATAATGCCACAGCGTTTACCCATAGCGGAAAATTCCACGCAGACGACGTATTTTCATCAGCACTGCTGTTATACTTAAACCCGGAAATCCGTATCATCAGAGGAAACAAAGTCCCGGAAGATTTTGACGGAATTGTATTTGATATCGGCAGAGGCAGATACGACCACCATCAGAAAGACAGCCGCATCCGTGAAAACGGCATTCCATATGCCGCTTTCGGACTTCTTTGGGAGGAACTGGGAGCAGAAATCCTTGGTGAAGAGCTCGCACAGAAATTCGATGAGTCCTTTGTGCAGCCATTAGACAACAACGATAATACAGGTGAAAAAAATGAACTTGCCACTCTGATTGGAAACTTCAATCCAACATGGGATGCCCAGGGTGGAAATGATGAAGCATTTTTTCAGGCAGTCAGTGTGGCAGGAATGATCCTCGAGAACAAATTCGAACGTTACCTTGGAAACGAACGCGCCGACAAACGCGTAGAGGAAATTTTAGAAGAACATCAGAAAGCCATCCTTTCCGGTGAAAAGTCGAAGGAGGAAGCCAGAATCCTGATTCTTCCTGAGTTTGTTCCATGCCAGAAACGCCTGTCAGAGACAGACATCGCATTTGTAATTTTTCCATCGAACAGAGGCGGATACTGCATCCAGCCTCAGAAGAAAGAATACTCCCTGAACTACAAATGCAGCTTCCCTGTAGAATGGCTTGGTCTGGAGAACGAAGAACTGGCTGCCGCAACCGGTTTACCCAGCGCAGGATTCTGCCACAAAGGCGGCTTCCTTATGACAACGGGAACCCTGGAAGATGCTGTAAAAGCCTGCGAGATCAGCCTTGCAGACTTCCATGAGAAACCAGTGATCGTAAACTTTGGCGGTGATGAGGACGCAGATGCACTTCTCAGTCAGATGCCGAAATTACAGTCTGCCCAAATCGTCCATATTGATTTTCCGTCAGTTCCGGATCTGGAAATTCAGGGAATTTACGGTGAAGTATCCATGGAGAAACAGGAGTGGAAAGCAGCCGTAAAAGAACAGGTTAAAAAAATCCTCAAATATAAACCGGAAGCAGTCTATGTAGGAAATCATACATTTGCGGCATATCCGGTCGTTCATATGCTGAGAAAGAAACATATTCCGGTTTTAACTATGGTAGAAAAAGACGGAAGGAACCTGCTGGTAAGAATTCCGTCAGGTTCCTGAAAATCCGGACTGCGTTTTTGGAGTGCCGGATGAAGAAAGGAAAGGATATGCAGATTTTCTGAGCATTCCCAGACTGCTGCAGCACTTTGAGAATGGAGAGTACCATATTGCACATAAGTACTGGACAGGCAATGCATTAGCGGACTGTATGCTTGCAGAACAGCACATCATCATGTATGAGGACGAGGAAACAGGAGATGTGCTCGGGTTCAGTTACGTCTATGATCTCACAGAGCAGTACCCTAAGGAAAAAGAAATCAAGAAGGAACTGGAAAAGAATTACAAAGAGCTTGGATCGATGTCAAAGACGAGGACATTATTGCAGATAAACTCAGACTGAACCAGATTCTGCTGAACATTCTGAACAATGGAATCAAATTTAATAAAACCGGTGGAACCATCAGCCTCAGGATTAAGCAGACCAATCAGGCACCATATGGCTAGGCCAATTATCAGTTCATTATCCGCGATACCGGAATCGGAAAAGTGAACAGATACTTTTACGTTTATTGCAACTGAAACCAGAGAGTGCATATTTATAGCAATTCCAGAAAATAATGCAAGCAATCCAGCCCATCAGAGCGTGAAGTCCTGCGTCAGATATCTTTGCCGTGCGTCAGCACGCCTGCAGATACCTTCCTTGTCCTTCGCACTCTGCTGAACTGTCTTGATTGCATTATTTTCTGGAATTGCTATAGAAAATGTTGAGAAAATATTTAAAAAATGATTGACAGGCGTATCTTGTTGTGCTATAGTGAAGAATGCTATATTATGGCAAGATGTGCCTTCTTGTCTTTTGACAGAAAGGATCA